>Ga0307515_10009879_pt1 | contig 18382 bp, 16 predicted proteins | sample 17_EM_MG_FD_194513 | JGI IMG/M metagenome (GOLD analysis project Ga0307515, IMG submission 194513) | Populus trichocarpa ectomycorrhiza microbial communities from riparian zone in the Pacific Northwest, United States - 17_EM | ecosystem: Host-associated > Plants > Roots > Unclassified | place...
AAACTAGATGAAAAACGTGTCACCCATCCTTTTTTCTTAGAAAAGATGTAGACGAGACGTCTTCTGCAATCTAAAATCTAACTATCATAGAGGTGTCTAAAAAATCAAGGGAGGTGATTTTTGGACCATAAAATCCATTTCATACTATTTCTTCTCCTCACATATATGGAAAACACCGTAAAAATCTAAATAAACTCGTTTGCGGCTTTAAATTACCAAAAAAATCAGTTAAAAAACTAAGAATAAACTAGAATCCAAAAAATTCTAAAACCCAAATTACTTTCTCAAAAAAAATTAAGGACAAAGAACACCCCACATAAAAACTGATAAGCTAATGTGATGAGAGAAAAAAAAATTGAGTACGAAGCACACTAGAAATCTGTTTATGACAATTCACAAGTCTAATCCTTCTAAATGAGAAATCTGTTTTTGACAAATTTAGACAACTCACAATTCTAATCATTCTAAACGATCACTAAATAAGATCGTAAATTATTAGAAATTTTATTTGGAATTAAGTTAAATAAATCCTTGTTGTTAATGACCCATTCTTTTTTTTTTCTTTTTCACCTGCCACATCAGTTTATTTCTCATCTTTTTATTAACTATTATCGAATATTAAATCTTATTTTTTGACTATTTAATATTTATAAAAAAAATTATTAACTTTTGTACTTGAGATATGTTTTTACCTCCTGACTAAACATCCCGCTTTTTTAAAAATAGTGATAGTTACAAAATAATATTGAGTTAAAATTATGTTATTTTTTAAATATCTTTTTAATCTATATTATTTTTCTAAAATTTTTAACAAATAAATTATGCTAGAATGGTAAAATCCCGTGCATGACACCCCAATTAGGCAGAGAGGTTTTGGGATCAGACTGACGTGCAATAGATTAATCAGCAGAGCTGGCGCCTCTGTTTGAATCTTCGCATCATTTCCCAAACTCTCCCACAAAACAACAAACGACTGAAATATATTAAAAAATATTTCTCGGACAGAGACAGATTAGATAAGCTTGAAAAATCTCCGAAGCCCAGAAGGGGATTCAAAAGAAGTCTCTCACTTGCCCTAGAGAGAGTGCATTTCAAACGCACAATTCCCAATTCCGAGTCCCATCCCTCAAATGTCTCTCAAAAGAAACATCTGCAGGGACAGAGTCATAGATTCCATATCTTTCAATCAAGAAAACGAAGAGCCCACAATATTTGACACAGGGTAGATTGATGGCTGGAGCAATATTTGATCGGATCAAAATAACAGAGCAACCCCCCATTCGATTTGTGGTTTAATGGGGGATATTGACATCTTGCCGATTCTCGAGGAGACAAAGGAGAGGGAAGAAAAAAAGAGATCGAGAAAATAGACCTTCAACAATCTCAGCACATAAATTGATTTGGTTCTGCATTTTGAGCATCTGGGTTGGTTAGCTTTACCTCAATAGAACAAGAGCAGCTACACTTTTGATACTTCCTACGAACAAACATTAACAAGAAACAACAATAACAGAAGCAAAGAGAAACCCCTTCCCTCGTATATACAAAACATCTAAAGCATCAATGTCATGTGGTATTTTTTTTTTTCTTAAAACAAAACCCATAATAACATAAATTCAAAAAAAAAAAAAAACACTAAAATGTTGTTGTTGTTACCCTTCTCTCTATGCCTCTCTTCTCTTCTCTGTTAACCTCTCTCAGACCTGTACTTGTTGCTGCTGCTAGTAATATTCTGCTGCTGCTGCTGCTGATACCCTTTGCTAAAGCCATCTCTTTTTTGCGGTGAAGAAGAAAACAACTGACCGAACCCAAAACCTGACCTTGAACTCCCTCTAAGAGAACAAACAGGAACGTTAAGAACTGGAGTCACTCTAACATTAGCCGAATAAGATCTCTCCATTCCTCTATGTTTAAATCTTGGCCCTCCATTAAAACTACTTGGACTACTTGAACTTCTTTCCAAGCTTTGAAATACTATTTTCCCTGATGAATTCATTCTTGGGCTATCCACTGAAACCCCACTACTTATTGAAACCTCACTCGACTCCCCTGCTGCCCTCCGCATTGGGCTCCTCCCTACCCTTGTAGTTGAAGAGGTGCCGCTATTGTTGTTTCCATTCTCTGATAATGGCTTCACCATTCTCATTCTTGGTGGGTTTTGGTTTTGATTTCGGTTGAGAATGAATGGATTCGGAACTGGGTTTTGCATTAAGTTGAGGTTGGTGCTTGGTTTATCAGAGTCGAGGGATAATCTTGGGAGATCTTCGTGCTCGTGGGATGAAGATGAAGATGACAGCGATAAGCGAGAAGAAGATATGGAGAGCGATTCGCAATCCAAATCTCTTAGCAGTGGGAGGCTCAATGAATTATCTAATAAGGTGTAGGAGAAGGAGGAGCTTGAGGACGATGTGTTGCAATTGCAGGTTTTTGAGTTCCTGTGCAAGATATGTTTAAGGGACTTGGGATTCGACGAGGACGAAGAAAACAATGCCGTCCTGGTTGATGGTTTTTGAGTTTCAGGCTTAGGGTTTTGGTGTAATTTCTTTAACCCCAGAAGCTCCTTCCACCGGCTCGAACATCTGGGAGCTTTGGGGGAAAACAAGTATGGATCGGTCCCAGAAATCTCCATCTCCAATCTCCGGCAAGACTTCACCGGCTCCCTCCCGGGCTCCGGCAGCCTTACCGCCTCGGTCAACTCGTTGACCGAGGTAGAAGTAGATGGTGGCAAAGATGGTTTGGCGTTACCAGTATTGATTTGTAATGGCATTAATTTCCCATCAGAAAACAGCTCATCTGCAGGGAGCATGGTGAAGGAGTTGTCTAATCGAAACTCAAAGTCGACAGAATCCATGGTCTCCGGTGGATCTAGTTGCTGTGGATGAGGTGGGGGTAGAGGAGCTGAGGAGGCTGCTGCTGATGATGATTTGGCGGAGGTGGTTTTAGAGGTGGTTGTGTTATTACTATCCTCTTCACGGCTAAAAGAGATTCTCGGGCTCAACCAGCCATAAGATTGGTAAGTTTTGGGTGGGAAATTTTCAGGGGACATGCCCATGTTGTTAACACAAGCTGAGGCCATGTTGTAGTAAATCTTAAAAAGACACCCTTTTCTTGTGTGTTTTCTCGGATGTGTTACATTTGAAGGAAAAGAAAGGTGAGTTGGGTTTTGTGAGTTGATTGAGATCTAGAGGTAGAGGTAGCTAGAGGTAGAGAGAGAGAGGTTTTGATGGAGAAGGAAGGAGGGAGCTTTTAGGGTTTGGAAGTGGGAAGTGATGCGAGTTTGTTTACTACTTAAAAGTTTAGTCCCATCTCCCAAGAGCCAGGGGATGTGTTCTTGGGTGGTGGCCGTTGGGTCTTTCTTTGTTCTTGTGAGCAGCCTCTGCCTTGCTGTGATCACATGAAAGAGATAAATGATTATCTAGGAGTGATTGAATTTTAGCAAAAACTATTTAATCAATCCCCATAGTATAATTTTTATATTTTTATATTCTCTTATAGCTTAATTTTCTTCATTCATTTCCCCTTTTTTTTATTTTAAAAATATTAAAGGTAAAAAAACAAGTAGATGGTGTAGAAGGATTGACAAAAAAAGCATTTTTTAAACAAAATATTATTACATTAAACATCCGGTCAAAATACTATTTAATTGTTTTTTGTACTCCATGGATTAATTAATCTGCTCCGAAAAATAACAAGGAAAGAAATTATAATTGAGTCATTTATTTAGTATGTGTTTATTACTTGCTTCTTACAAAAACGTTTTTATACTAATTGCTATGTTAATGCATTGCCGGCAGCACCACCCAACGATGGAGCAAATTATTCCATGGAAAGGGCAGCACAGAATTCGTATATGTTTCCTTTGGATATCAATAATTATATGCCATACCATTTCTTACAAGGACTTGGGTTTGATTCCTTATTTGTTTTTATTTTCTTCTTCTTCAGCAACATGTGCTTTGTATTTTTTAGATTTTTGAAATTTGGATTTTGTTAAGAGAATCATATTAACAATTAAATGTGCTTTTTGAAATGTTAGCCCATTCATTCAAATGAGCTAAAAAAAAAAAGTAAAAAGCAAAACAAAACCCAAATATACTAGAGTGCGTTTGTTTTTGAGGTAGTTTTTGTGGTTATGGTTTTAAAAAAATATGGTTAGCTGTGGTTGGTTGAATTTAGATACGTGTTTGGTAAAAATTATTGTTGAAATTTATGAGTAGCAAAAAACATGTATAAAATGTTTGGTGGAAGCGTAGTTGCGGTTGCTTTTCAAAGTACTTTTTATTTGAAAATGCATAAAAATAATATTTTTATAAAAGTTTGGTGGAAGTGTGGGTCCCGCAGTACAAAACACCGTTTGGTTTGTTACCAAACACCTTGCTGCGTTTGTTTCACCGCAAACACAAAAACTGATGAAAAACAAAGGCAATCTAAAAACTTGAAAGGTATTAAAGTCAAATTATGTTTTTAAATATTTTTATATTTTAAATTTTAAATTAATTTTTTATTGTGTTTTTTAGATTGTTTTGATATGAAAATTAAATTTAAAAAATAAAAAATAATATTTATATATATTTTTAAATAAAAATATTTTAAAACATAATATCTATCGTAATTTCAGCCCAAACTCAAGCCTTCGGGCAGTCAAATGAAATGACAAACCTTTTTTTTCTTACCCTGATAATTGTCGAGGAACGGAAGCTAATTTAATTTCCTCATAACTATAAATATTTAGGCCGAAGAAGCCCACAAGAACGGAGCCTCGTGTAAACAAAAACAAGAAAGGAATTAAGATTTTAAAATATAAAAATTCAAAATCCCTAATCTTACAATAATTTTCTTCATTGAAAACAGCTCCCACCTTGTTTTTCATTATTTTTTCTCATATTTTCTCAATTCTTGAAATCCCATGTAATAATATAATTGGAGAAAATTTCCATTTTCCCGTTTCTGTTTTCTTTTTGTCCAATATTAAATCCTCCCCCAAAAAAGGTTAGAACACCAGCCACATTAAAGCAAGATAATGTAATATAATATAATGAACACCACCCACATTGTGTCTGTTTAATTCATTAAACATGATGAGTTATTTCCATATGGTTAGAACAACATTCTCCAAGCAAGACAGCTTGTTATGGAAGTAGTTTTCATGCACTAGAACAAGACCTCCTTGAATAAATCAGGTGGTCTTCCTCGGCCCCTTCTGAAACAGAATGCCTTCCAAAGCAATTGATTTCATGCTTTCCTTTTTCATCCATGTTTGATTGCATGCCTTCATCACCCCCTTCCACCCATTTCTTAAGCTTTTTTAGCAACCTTTTCCTCTTTGAATACGTCTTACTACTGCTGGCCACACCTAAGCAAGGTTTCTCATGCTGTTGCTGCTGCTCCAAGTCACAGTCTGCAATTTCTCGACCTACTAGTTCTAATTCCAAGTAGTTTTTCTTGTCCTCGATCTGTAGCTGTAGCTGTTGTTGATGTCCATGACTTCTCATCAACTCGTGCCTTAAGCATGCATTTGACCATCTTAAGTAAATAAGCTCTGTAGTTTCAGCTGCTCTGTCCTTGTGTAGTTGTTCTAGCTCATTTACAAGCCTATTATAAGCTTCCATTCCTATTCCTTCTGCTTCAATCTGCAGATTGAGAGAACTGAAAAATCTGAGACTACGATAACCAAGAAAAATCAGCAAAAGACACCTACTTTTACATCAAATTTCAGTCTAATCCAATGGCATTCATATAGTAATCAGTCACATAAGTCGTAGAAATCTAGACTATTAGTTGTATATTAGTTCTACTTTTACCAGAGTACAAGGAAAAGATAAAAATCGACCTTTGAGATCAATGAAGCTTGACTTTCTGCTGCGTCAAGCTTCACCAGAAGATCATTCTTCTCCTCCTGTAGTCGATTGACAACAGCTTCAAATTCCCTAACTTCATCATCCAATTTCTTGATAACATCGGTCCTCATCTCTTGCGCATCACAGAATCTCATTATTTCTGCTTCTAAACCATTAATCCTTGCGTTCTTTTCACCTATAACGCGTGATTGCTCTCGTGTTCTTCTCGAAAGCTTCTTTACCTTTCTTTCAAGCAACCGATTTTCCTTTTTAGCAAATTCAATCTGTTCAAGAACTCTACGACACTCCACCATGAAATTCTCAAACCCTTGTGTCTGAGCTTCTATTAATGAAATCTCCCTATCCAAGAACTTGACGCTAGCAGTCTCCAATAACAACATGTTCTTAAGCTCCTCAAGCACAGAATCCTGCTCTTTCATAACACGATAGCGAAGAAACTGCATCGCCAAGCTGTGTTCTCTCTTTTGGAGCTCTTCAATTTCATTTTTTAGACCCAATATCTCCTCTTCAAAATGAATATGTGAAGCTACTGTGGAACTACAAACCTGGGAGCTTGTGATCATGTGCTCCTGGTCATCATCTTTGATGGGTGAAGATGTAGACTGGAGACTATGAATGCTTGCTTCATCTATAAAATCATCGTTAGAATCAATGGTATCTAATACAGGACTTACTGTGGTTTGCAATGGAAAAGGTTTAGCTATTGTACTTCTTCTTAGAACAATCCTGGCATAAACAAAACCAGCAACAGAAAGAACCAGAGGTATGCCAGCTTTAAGGAATAATGGCTTCATGACCTCTGTCCTTGATGATGTGCTCTCCATCTTGAACATTGTTTAGTGAGCTTGATAATCAACACAAAATCAGATTGTTTATAATCAAACGTGATCGCATTTTTTCAAAGCTATGTTGAGATTCTTTACCTTTTGTGTTCATTAGCTTCCCTTTGTTTGAAGGGATGGTGGGCTGTTACTTTTTGACTACTCTATAACACCATATGCCACTTTCATTATACTTTCCTCGTGTTGTTTGGAATCAAATTCTTTTTTGGTTAAATAATCTTCTCCTCGTATAAAGATGGTTCCCAGCCTTCAATGCTATTCATGATGATTCCATGGAGTAAACAAGTCACTATATAGGCCTAAGTGCAGGCCCGTTAATTAGCCTTTACTACAAGCCGATGCTTGTTCATTGCCTCGAGGTTTCCTTTCGTTTTTCCTTCTTTCGATTCCCCATTACCCTTGACCAAAGAAAGAATAATCGTGCTGATGGGCTCGGGATTTACTCCTCCGAACTATACATAAAACACCCATTCAACATACAAGATCAAAACCCTAATGCGTCATGAAACCCAGACACGTGTCATTTTCTTTTGGGCCCATGTGACCCATTTCTCCCTTGAACTGGGGAGGGATAGCTTAATTCCCTAACAGCTCTAGTTGTTTGCTTACGGAATCATTAGAAGGCCTCCACAATCTACAAAGAGGACTTGTTTTGTAGGTGTTCATGCAACCCAAGTCCAAAAGTTCCAATCTCTTAATTCACCTATCGTTCACGAAAAGAACTTGATCTTGTGGGGTTTTATGTGAACCTCATCACTCACCTATTTAATTTTAAAAAAGAAAAAAGAAAATCAACCTTTTTACTACAAGTCAACACTTGTGATTCTGAATTTTGATTCTGTTGATTATTGGGTTAGGCCTGGTCCGTCCATGATGGATGGGCCTGGTCCAAATTGTTAGAGAAGTTACTAAAGGAAGTAACCGTCTCCTCTAATCATATATAAAGGGACATAACCCATAAGGAAATAAAAAAAACTTTTCATTAATGGAAGAACATGGTTCTCTCTTTTTCTTATCCCTTCTTGACTCTCTGCATTAACTTGACAAGATTTAGAAAAACGTTCGTACTGTGGAATATCACTTTGGTTCTAGTAATTAAAGTGGCACTGAAGTAATTGATCCAGGAATAAAAAAGCGAATTCTCACAAGTAAGTTTTCCTTTCCGATATACAGATTCATGCAAGAGTTTTGCTCTTAAGCATCCTATAACTTTCCTTTTATTGGCTGTGCTGCTAGGATTTTTCGAAATCTAGTCACTTTCTGGATCCTCTTTCCTTTCAGAGATCAATGGTCAGCACCACAGAACTGGTGGTTTACGTGTTGCATTAGCTAGGTCAGCTAGTGGTTTCTAAGAGCTGCCTCTCCTATTCAGGTCAAACTGTTGTTCTTATCTTTTCTACCCAGTAAGAAATCCATGCAAAATTGTTCCATTCATGGTGCATTTAATTGTATTCTTTTTTCCTAGATCCAATTGTACTGGACTTAGAATTGCAAGCTTGTTCTCTGCCTCTTCAAGGAACCCAACAAGGCATCCAACTACTTTTTTCCCTCTTGACAGATAGAGAGTAAAAGTCTATTACTTGAAAGTTATTGGATGCTCCAGTCTCAGGTCTCAACACGAATGGTCTGCCTCGATCCATGCAAGCTAGCTCAAGAATGCTACCTTCAGAAAATTAAAAAAATAAAAAGAAAAAAAGCTTCAGAATATCTCATCGTAATACCAATCAATATATATATATATATATATATATATATTTCTTTAGATGTATTATTTTGTTATTGCCATAACTCTCAAAGCATTCTATTCCTGAGACATTAAGATTTGGCTTTGTTCGTAGGTTATTGTTGCTAGTTAATTTTACTGCAGATTCAGAAGATGAGAAAGATTCCAAGCTAAGGAATAAAGTTCAAAATTTGTCTACTTCACCAAAGCTTGTTCCAGGATCATCGGCAGTTGGAAGCTCGGCATCCCATGAAACTCTTAATCAATCATTTGGTCTGCCTAGATTCCCTCTTAACCAAAGCATTGGACCCTTCACTACCAAGTACCAACAACAATTAATAGGACATATCAAATATGCCTTGGAGATGAACTAGACCCAGAAGATGTTTGCATATATATTAGGAATTTATTACTCTGCTTCCCTTCATCTGGAACTTCAGTTTATCAAAGAGATTAACATAAATTTGTATCTTGATTGGGCCCTTTGGATGTGACTGTTTTTACTTCGGATATATTTTGATATTACCGTTGAATTTTTATTCTAAAAATGTTTACAAATAATAGTTTTTAACTAGCCATGGACCCGTGATACGACGTGGGACCGAAATATTTTTTATATAAAAATAATGTTCAAATGCCCCAAATATATTTTTTTAAAAAAAAAAATTCATGGCTTGTACTATAAACTCAACTGAATCAAATAAGTTAGTTTTATTTTAATTATATGATAAAAAAAAAAAACAACAACAACAAATGGATCAAATTAAAAAAAAATCATGATAATTTGAAAAAAATAATCTTTTTTTTTTCAAAAGAGAAAAACAATGTAGCTCAATAATTGACTTATTAAATAGGGAATGATGAAATTGGATTAAAAAAAAGTTTGAGTCAACCCTAGTTAGCATGAAAAACTTGTAACCCGAGTAATAAGGGTCAAGCCAACCAAGGTTAATATGTCAAACTCGCGGCCCAATCATGAGATTAAGATACCCAATAGGAAAGAAAATCACAAAGCTTAATATATATATATATATATAATGTTGAATGATGAAAACTGAAAAGAAAATAAGTAAAAAAAAAAGGGACGATGTCAACCCACGTTAACTTTTCAAACCCATAACCCAGGTCATTAGACTGAAAACACCCTCTTTGAAAAAAACTCAAAATTCAATTCACAATTAATCAAATGTTGAAAGATAAAATTGAAAAAATATTTTCAATTATACATAAGGATTTAAAGCAAAATAAAAATAGCAATTAAAAAAATAAGGATCAAAGTTAAAATAAAAAATATTTTTTATTTTGGATTGAATGGTGAAATTGAAAAGAAAAGTCAATTCAACAAAAGGATAAAAAGATAATCAAATGAATGAGGATCAAAATTAAAATAAAAAATAAAAGCAATTTTTGATTGAAGGGTATCAAAAATAAAAATCAATTAACAAAAAAATAAAAAAAAATCAAATGAATGAGGATCAAATTGGAAAAAATAACATATCATAAATTAGAATTGAAGGATGAAATTGAAAACAAATTGAAATTTTACGAAAGGGTCAAGAACAAAAATTAAAAATGAAAAGAAGGACTGGAGTTGACATCTGAATAAATAACAGGGCAATTCTGAAATTTCAAATGGCCGGTGTATTTTTTGTAGGGAGAAGAAAAAAGGCCATTGGCATCGCACTGCCACTCCAACATCGCAATGCGTCGTCTCAAAAGAAAAAGAATTCTGCGGCAATTCTAACGACATGATTGAAGCTGGTTTTTGGCCACCATTAGCCTCTGCATGCGCTGCTTAAACACGACAGCGTGACTTATTCGTTGATGCATTCAACGGACGTGCCAACTATTTTTTTTATATATATTTATAAAAATATCAAATTGTCTGTAAAACCACTTGATAATCACAAAAAAAATGTTCTAATAAAACCAAGGCAAGGTAAGGAAATTTTGATTTTAAGAAAAATAAAATTATTTTACTGTGTAGTGAGTGAAATATTATAAAAGCTCTAGAACTAAGTTAGATATTTTTTTTAAGAGTATTTAAGTAACTATACTATATATTTTTGTTAAATAAAAAATTTAGCTGTCTGTCAATTTTATAATGCTTAAATGGACATATAAAAAGAATAAATAACCTCTAATGAAAGGCCATTAGGTTTTTTTGATGAGAGCAAAAGCATCACTTTACTGTTTCAATCAACGTCAAAACACACCTTGTCTACATTATTTTCCCAAGTCCCCACATTCTTTAAATTTGCTTTACCTCGTGAATTTGATAGCTAATTGTAGCCAGCTTTATAATCCAATTAAATTTTGTTTCTTTCCGCTCATCATTTGAATTATGTTTCCTATGCCAGTCTTTAGAACAGGAAATTAAGATGAATAGGTCACTCCAGCGTTTACATATTGAACATCATATGCCGTTTCCCTGCGAAGCTTAAAATAGTAGCTCGTTCGTTCTCTAATTTTTCTTGGCAACAACATTCTTCCCTATTCTTTTTATGTTCAGACTGAAAATCAATGCACAAGAGAGAATTGACACAAAATTTGTAACCTCATACGATAAGTTTACAAAATGTTCGAGAAAGTTGGACAAAGAATAGATTACAGCACCATCAAAATTCAAAACTACTGACCAAACTTGGTGAGCCGAGCAACTAAGCAAAATAATCTTTTCATTAACTTGTGAGATGCAGTTTTCCTTTTCTATGTTTTCAGGCGAATCACAAGGACTCTGGACTTGTTGAGGGTCTTATCTTTGAAGGCATTCGTTCACCACCAAAGTGGAAACCTGACGTGTTCTTAGGTGTGATGGACATCTTGTTCATGACGTAGTCAAATTCATCAAGATCGATATCTTGATCAAAACTCCTTGCCATCCCTTCTTCCATGAAATTCTCTTCATTCAGAACCCCAAAATCATCAGCAATGTCTTCATCACTGCTGTCTTCCTCATCATCATCATAGGTAGTTTTGACATGGTTCCAGTATATAAAGTTTGGCCGGATGAAACCTCTGACATAATTCCAAGGACAAACAAAATGAAACTTCTCAACAAATTATGTTAAAGGGATGACGATATCTATTTTTTATGCCAAAAATCACTTCCTTCATACCCCTGAATATTTTACTTGTCATAATTTACTTTGTTATAGTGACTTGACTTACAAATCTGTTGAATAATGGGAAGAACATGTCACAAAGACTTGAAAGAAAAGTCCATGTAAGAGGTAAAATTCAAACCTGTCACATTTCTTCAGCAAACATGGGTCAAATGGGAAGAACATGTCCAGCCTCTCCAGCCCACCAAAATCCCTAGAAAGATCTGATTCCAGCAAATCTTCGAAGATGAATGCTTTGGAGATGGTGAACAGATGTGCTGCTTTAGCTTGTTTGAGAAACTCATTTACAATTGATGGCAAGCAGACCTATTAATCCAACAAAACCAATACAAGCTTAGAACCTGCTAACACAAGGTTTTTTTTTTCCAAAATGTAGTTGGGGGATGACGTGGTGGTTATTTTTGCTCTACATCACTCACCTCCAATGGCCCCAATTTGTGCTTCAATATTGGCTCTATAGGCATGAGGAGGAGCTGTGATTTGAGGGTAGGAACATTCATTATTGATTTCATATGAAAGCAGAGCACATACATAATTCCCTGCGGTAAGAAAGTAAACATCAATAAATCAGCTTTACAACTGCATCCACCAGGAAGAATCTATCATATCATAAATTAAGAACCTCCTATTAGAATATGCAGGATAGATTTTGCAATGATTGAAAGAAAAGGTTCAGGACTCCAACATGTGCAATTTCAAACAACATAAACGTTGCAACAATAATGGAGCAACAAATGAGTAGTTGTGGGAGCGGCAGGGCTACCAAGTAGCAATGAACTACAGAGAGATAAGCACTATAAAGTGGAAAATGTGGTGGTTCGTGTGAAGCTGCCTCAAGGCAAAGGAAGCAGTTCAGTTTCAGTGTTAACACCTTCCCTTTTGGTAGCTGAAGCAGTGATGGTGATGATAGACATGTAATAAAATGTCTATAGGATGGAATGTCCTCGTATAATAGAGGTAAAAAAAATTAGACTATCTATTACATGATATCATGAACCCACATTTTAAAATTAACATAGTCCATGCTTATATTTCCAAAAAAGGAAAATAGATCATATCAAAAAAATACATCAGCCATGTCAAGACAACTTTTGAACTTATTGTCAAAGCTCCATATACCTGGCATGCAGAATAGAAAACTTGATGTGCTTTTGGATTCATGTCACTATCCTGCTCTTCACAATATCTCAAACACCAATCCACCAGCCTGAAACACCATAAACTCAAGCAGCAGATTAAATAAATTATCTTCAATTATTTTCCTTTATATTATAGAGTTGTTTAAAAAATACCACTAACAAAAATATTGACTTGATATTTGTAGTTCAAAAACAGAATTTTAAGCATGTCTCTTAACCTTTTCAACATGTTCATGACGAAGGCAGCAGATAGAAACTTCCCACGAGCCAAATAGCTAGAAAGATAAGCCACAGCACTCATCCTGTATCAAACATGCAAAATATTCATTTAAAACTAAAAATCAGTAGTCAACATCGCAATCGTGTCCCATGCAAAAATTAACATTATTTTAAAACTTAATGTCGAAGATAAAAGAAAGCATGGACTGCATTGCACAAGGGAAAAAGGTTTGGAGACACACCAAGTGCCTTATCACTCAGGAGTGAACAACCCTGTCAAAATTAATGCATAAAAATACTGGCCACCTAATCTCCATGTCTACCAAAACCACATTACCTCGTAACCGGTGGGTTGCAAGTAGATATGAACAAATCCACGAGTGATTGAGCAAATTTCACACCACAATTTTCAGGATCAAGTGCACAGGCATAGAAAATCGTGAACTGTAAGCACAAACAAAAAAAAACAAGTAAGAACAGCACTCTTCCTGAAATGCAAAACATATAGCCCACTATTAAAAATGCAAACAGACAGCCCTCTTTCTACACTCCCCCACCCCCCTCTCTTTTTTTCAGTCTTCCTTCAGGACCCTACTAGTTGATCTAGGGAACAGCCATGCATCTAATGAACATCGCAGCAGTCTTACCATACCCCAACCATTTACATAAGCATGAATGCAAGAACAAGGGCTTACCTGAGAAAACTTTGACTTGTACGTGTTCAAAATAGTTGCCATGAATGAAGATAAAAGAGTTTCAAATACCTATAGCATCAAGGGAAAAAATTATTTATGAAGCAACCTAATGAAATACAGACATGATGAATATAACTTCAGATAATACCTCACTCAAACGCTTCTTGTCCGCACAGGCTTCAAGATGCTCGAGAAATTGTATCATCAAGCTATCCAGCAAGTCAGCAGTGACATTTTTACCTAAATTCCTGAGAGTTAACGTGCTTGGAAGCTGGGCAAATAACAAGAATATTAGTTTCCCTTAGGACAGCAAAACAAAAAAGGTAGAAATACAATTTGGAACTATCATGTGTGCTGACCAATACACTTAAAAAATACAACACATTAAAACCATCAAGGAATGAGAATTGTTTAACACATTCACTTGTTGAGACTATATCTTGAATATCGATGCAGATGGTGATATTTTACCTCACAATTAAGGAGCATAAGAGCACCATCAAGAATTAAAACCAAGAAGTAGAGGCTGACAACATGATTTTTATAAACAATTACATTGAAGCTGTCACCAAACAGCTTGATGGTGCAGAGTTTTCAAGTTTTTTTGTAACTCTTCTACCTCCACATAAAACACATCAGAATTGCAAGTGTGCAGACAGGATCAATAGCATGTATGTGCAAACAACTAATGACTGTGATCTTCTACAAGCTTATCAGTAGATTCACAGTAAGGTAAATTGTTTTACACGAGTGTAAAATACACCCAAGCACTAGCATTGGTGTCAAGAAATTCCCACGCTTTGAAGTACTTGTAATGAAGACATGTATTTAGTTTACAGGACAACTATCAACCATGCACAAAATTTGAAGATGGTGAAACATTCAAAGAGCTCTCAGAAATGAAATGGTCATGTAATTAGTTCACTGGACTATCATCAACATGCACACGGACTGAAGGGAAAACACGGACGGGGTACCCTCCACCTATTTTTGTCCGTTCCAGAAATTAATAAAACTCTATAATCATCATTCGTGGAATCTGCATCACAATCATACCTCACCATCATTTGCCTGACCATCGTCACCAGCTTCCTCTTCCTCATCTTCTAACTCCATTGTAAAGATGCCTTTACTAGGATCATCCCTTAACAATTCATCCCAACCAATTGCAACCTGTAGGGAAAACCACTGAACATTAAAGGTGATGCAAAAATAAGAAACATTCCAGGACGCAACTTATTACAACCACTTACGTCCAATTCTAGCATCATATTCACCACTTCCACGAGCATACTGTGCCCAACAAATTCTCTAATAGCACCACCCTCCAACATTAGCATATTCTTCAAATATATCTCCATCTGTAAAAAGCAAATTAATAATAAGAACAAACTCTAAACAACAATCCTAGGCAAAAGCTGTCAGGCAAAATTTAAAGGACCCTATTTCAGGATAGATTATCTATAGGACATTGCTGGCCAGGTTAACAGCAATTACAAATAAGAACTTTAATATAAATTTCCCCAACCCAACTAACATCTATTCCAAGATAGCTCAAGCACGTCCAACGAGACAAAAAGAATCCAAAACATAACAGAAAATTGAACTTACGCGACATTTTAGACGATCCATGTTGAAATCCTTCCTGAAGAACATAGGCCTCTTTTGTACAACATTTGTAGACAATTTCAAGGCTGCCAAAGGCACCAAATCAACAATAACTTCTAGACCAGTATGCACACGAGGAAGAACTTGGTCCTTTTTTGCCTGACCACGTGGATGCCGGAGCATATCTGATTCCATCGGTGGCATAAAATTGTTTACAAGCATATCAAGACATAAATCAACATATTTTCCATTTGAAGCAGCCTGTAGAGACCAAAAATATATAAATAAATGATGGTTGCCTCACACTCTAGAAATACAGTTGCAAGCAATTTTAAGACTACATACCAAGCATATTATAAGTTCAAGCAATGCATCCATCACATCAGGCGCACAGTTCCACATGCTCATTCCAAAAATCTGGCAAGAGAACTACTTATTAGAAAGAAAAATCCAATGACACAGGAATTAGAAAATAACAAATCCAAACAAGACCAACTTACAGATTGAAGAAGTGAGACATGGTCAACGTCGTTTATGTAAGAAACTGCCCCAGATAGTGCCTTTAGACTCGTCTGCAAAGTGAGCACAAACAATATTATCAAATCAGGGAATAGTTAGTTGACTATAGTTGGCTTGACATGCAAATGCTGAATTGACAATTCCATGAATCCTAACTTTCAAATAAGCAATGCGAAACTAAATATAGTTTTGATTCAGAGAAAAAACCCACCAAAAGCAAAGCCACTTTATCAGGAGCAGAACGATCTCTGTGATGCAAAACCCCAACAAGCTGGTGGTAACTGCTCCTGTCACCCTGAGCACACCCAAAATAAATCAGCATTCTATTACTTGCTTACAAAAATGCAACAAAGAATTGGAAAACAACATGCTTGAATGAACAGATGAATTGAATAAGAATTCAAGCAAGCCTGTGTGAGAAAATTATCATTATTATTATTATTTTGGAAACAACTAGCTAGAAAAACTACCTTCTGACCCTTACTAGTGTTCACTGGTTGGTTTTGAGTAAGGTCAGAGTCGAACCCAAAACCAAATAACTTTGAGGACTGGAACCGGACTGTTCTTCAAGAAAGACCAAAATGAAAACCAAACTGAAAAATATCAGTTTAGTTTGTTTTTGTATTAGGGTTGAGGACTCCTGCTCAAAGAGTGAACAAATGGATCGGTCAACCCGAGAGCTTCTAGTTCGCTCAATTTTTTTTAGTATTCAAAAGAATAATTTCAAGCAAAAAGTAAAAGATGAACCTTCAAGAAAATGTAAAAAAAAAAAAAATGATCAGCCCAAGAAAGTAGGGAGGCAGGTGCATAGTCAAGTGAAATACAAAAATGGTGCAGCATGCACCATAAATCTAGACAAGCCTTTGTCTCTGCAACTCCACAACCAATTACAAACACAACACTTCTCTCTCAATCTAACTTCCATTCCTATTCGAATCCTAAATTATTTAAACAACGAATCCCAGTTCTTTCAAACGATGAAGCACCTCTCCTAGACTGAGAATACAAAAGATGAAGTACAGTGTGAATCCCAAACCCACCATAACCCTGAAACAGTTCATAACTACAGGGTCACCAAGTTAGCTTGGTTTAATCAATCAAACCAAGCCACTCAACATTCCCGCCTATATACAATTCCTATAGCAATGTGAATTCAACTCTACTGTTTCTTACCAGAAAAGGGATCAAAGTTTCAAGCAAAACCAATTTAAACAATTTCTCCTTAAACTACTTATCATTAACTATCAAAAATAAAATTCAAAAACAGAAAACAGCTTACCGTTTTGACAGATAAAAGGGCATCTCTAACATGATAAACTAAATCCCAATCAGTAATACTAACACCTTCCTCCACCTCCTCTTGATCCTCCATTGCTCTATATTCTGTATATTGATGGGTTAACTCAACACCCATCTGTTAATCCCCACTTAACCTGAAAAAACAATACCCATCAGTAAAAACAACAAAAGGCATCATATTTCGAAACCAAGAAGCACAAGCAAAAAACCATCTATAAAAAAGCAACAAAAAAAAGAACTTACAGAAGGCGGCTTTTTTTAACTTGGTGTATAGCTTTCTCTTCTCTTTGTGTTTGGATTAGTAGTGTGGAGCAGTGACGAGCCGACGGTGGAGCTGTGGCTGTGAATTTATGAAGGGGGCGGCTGGCTCTTCTTTGTATGCGAGTTTGTGTTTTGCGTTTCGGCTGCAAAGAAAAGAAGAGTAGCAAAATTCAGGGTTTTGCTACAAGGGATTTTATGTGGTGTGAGTCGACCTTATTTCTTTTATTTTTATATTGACCTCCAAAACTCTTTGTTTTTGTAATTTAGTAACATGTTTTTGGTTATTTACAGATTCACACCATGTTTGTAAATAAGGTCAGAGTGCATATAACTTTACAAGGGAGGACTATTAACACTTCAGCAATTAGCACCGACTGTAAAAATATATTAAATATAAAAATTATTTTTAAAAAAATTAAAAATATATTAAATACAAATTTTTTATAATCCATAGTGCAATGGAGATAGAGACATATTTTTTACCTTTTAAAAAAGCCATTATTATAGATTATTATTGTAATTTATAATGTTAATAGACGTGGAAAAACAGTATTTTTTTCACATTTTTTAACTTTATTTATAATTAAAATAATAACTACAATTTTCTATTTTTTTGTGGCAAGCACTATTCAAGTGTTTTTTTTTATTGAACTTTTTTATTTGTAAAATTTTATCATTGTAAGGTATATTGATACCGTTTTATGTGTTGAAATTTGGTTCATTATGCATTCTCTCTTGCATGTGAAGTGCTTGAGAAAACTTTAATATTAAATTAAATATCAATATTATAAAATAAAATTTTACAATGTAGCTAAAAATAAAATTGAAAGAAGAATGATCAAAATTAATAAAATAGATCATTTTTCATGTTTACTATTAGGCACAAAAAACTTTAGCTTGATCTCTAGTTTCAATATATAAAATTATTTAGTCTTTTAATTTTTGGATTTTATATTGTAACCTTAAACTTTGTTATAATCCAATTTTAACCTACTTTTGTTTTTTATTTAATTTTTTAAAAGGGATTAAAATTTAGAATTAAAAGATTAGGGATGGATTTTTTTATTGAGAGTGCAATTTGATAATGTATAGAA
>Ga0307515_10009880_pt1 | contig 18381 bp, 6 predicted proteins | sample 17_EM_MG_FD_194513 | JGI IMG/M metagenome (GOLD analysis project Ga0307515, IMG submission 194513) | Populus trichocarpa ectomycorrhiza microbial communities from riparian zone in the Pacific Northwest, United States - 17_EM | ecosystem: Host-associated > Plants > Roots > Unclassified | place...
GGGAGTCGGTGACTGAGTCGGTGACCGAGTCAAGGAGTAGGTAACTGAGTCGGCGGCATGACACCCGACTCAGGTCGACAATATTCTACAGCAGATCTTACCAACTCCGGAGAAAAAGAAGAAAAAGGTCCGCTATAGCGCGTACAGGTTAAAGCGCGAAAATGGGTTTCTACGCTCGCCAATTGCATTACGGTCTCGCGGTAAAGCGACTACCTGCAATAATAAAGATGTCAGTGGCGATGATAATAGATATGATGAGGGAGACGACTTTACCCCGGACTCACCGCCTTAGCGTTAGGGCAGCAGTCAACGTGTGGCCGGGAACCAAGCGGCGACTGCAAAAGGAAGCAGAAGAACCAAGAAAGGCACGGCCGGTGGTAAGAAGCCAGCGGAACCAATATCCAGACCAAGGATCGAGGAGCGAGTGTACTACACATAGCGGTGTTTGCTTGGGCTGGCCTATGGCGGTGTAATAAATAAGCAGTGCCCCAACTTTTAGGTTTATAAAGAGAAGCATATTAACTAAAGAATGTTTCTCCGCCTTATCCGGCAATAGCTTGCCACGGACCGTGGGAGTAATATAGACTATAAGCTACTACATATTAAAGGAGCCCGCGGAGCGCTTTTCAAAGTCAGACTGTCGTCACATGGATATACTCTAGTTGCGAAAGGGATAGTAAAATCTAATCTCCTCTACCTCTAGAATAAACAGCGCATCTACAATTACGCTCGTCCTATCCAAGGGAAATTCGTCCCGGTCTGCCTTAGATTTATTATACTAAAACTCCCATAATACTACGACGGTGGGGTTTATGTTAGCATGCTCTTCCTTAGCTAGGCTGGGCGGCCACTCTTTAACTTTCTTACCCGGGAGAACGAATCATACTTTGCGGGAAAATTGGATACGGCTTTGCAGGCTTTGCACAATCTACGGGTGTTGCATGAGGATCCTAAACCACGGAACATGTTATGGGATGAGCAAAGCGAGAGTTTTATGATTATTGATCTTGAGCGAGCAAAGATCCCCGTTAGACAGCCGTTGAGTAGCATCACGCCTAATCAGAAGAGGAAACGAAAGGATGGGAAGCAAGAAGTGGAAGATGATTTCAGTCTTGAGAGAGTGCGAGCCAAGCGGTGCATTTCCAAATGGTTAAGGCCAAGCTGTCTATCTAGCACTTTAATCAGTATTCGGTATTGATTAGCTTTTACTGAATACCGAATATTGAACGTTCGTTGTACTCAATGTCTTTTATTACGACCCTGATGATGCGCTTTGCTTGCTCACCCAGCCTTCAACCTGTCAAGCCAAAAGCTACTCCCTCGCCTTCGCCTCCTCCATTATCCTCAAACAGGCTAAGGCCATAGCGTGTACCCCATTGCGACGTAGTAATAGTAGAAACAAAAGCTGTAAACAGTCCCTCCCGGAGTCTTTGGGGGCTCACATTAGGTGTGCTTAAACCTCTTCATCACTAATTGTATGGATAGTTGCTGCTACTCCCGGCGGACCTCTAGACCTCCCAGCCAAACTTCTAAAACCCTCTCATATTTATGCATTATCAGCCTAGTTAGAGCCTCCGGCATTTGTACATACCCCCAGACCCCCGCCTTGGACTCCTACGTTCGGAACCGATTTGAGCCCAAGGAGCTTGTCGAGAGATTACCAAGTGCATTAGGACGGTAATCGTTTTCTTGGTCTGAGGCACTTTTGCGAGCTTTGTAGAAAGCCTAAACACGGTTTATATGAGAAGACCTTATTAACTTTAACGAAATTGATCTACCCCCCCACAATACCTGTCGATATAAAAATTACACCAAATTATAGAGGAAAGCATACTCGATAAGTTATAAGATCTTCGGTTCCTTATACGCGCGCGACGTTAAGAGGAATTTCTGCAGGAGGGGTGAAGCTGGTCATGCACATGGCGGTATACCTGACAAATGCCAAACAATTGGCGCAGGCAGAAGGTGGTGGCTGTTGATAGATAGTAGTATATGTCTCACTACAGCTAGAACTTTCAATAATACTCTAAAAATACAACTTTATGCCTTGGCCTCATCGCTATAGGCATCCGAGTATTGTGATCTCCGCAGTAACCTTCCAAGAAATAAGCTTAAATCCTTGAAATAGCACTTTCCAAGAAATGCTGCGCCCGGCTGAAAGGTTTAACCTATCACCGTCCTCCTCCCCAGCTTAGCCCTGCGGCTGATCATCAACCAGCCCCAGCAAGCGAAAAGAAAAGCTTGGCATAACCTTCCCGCATCAAATAAACGGTTAGTGGTCCAGCCAAATGTGCAAGCTTGGCTGCTATTTGCTAGCTAAAAGATCACACTACGCCACAGCCACAGTTACACTCGCGGTCGTAAAGATCGGGCCGCAAAGGCTATGGTCACAGGTGAGCCTTTTTGCATGCTGTGCTTGGCAATCTGGCGCACTCTAAGAACATAGCGCTGCGGACGTCGTGGAGGGGAAAAGATATATAAGGTCGAGAGAATGGAGGCAGAATGGTTCTCATCATCAGCATTCAGATCTCATCTTCAAGCAGCAAAGACAGCTTTCCAGTCAAACTTTTATTTCAACCTTCGCTCAAAATCTTCTATTAATCGCTACTTTAATTCCATCTCCCCTTCTAAGCCAAAATGAAGTTCACCACCACCCTCGCAACCCTTACCACCCTCCTCGCTACCACCCTGGCCGCCCCCATCGAGCCCTACAACAGCGCCCAATCCATCCACCCGACTACACTCTCGCAGTACAGCGTGTGGACTGGCGCGATCAACTACGCCACCGCATGGGGCCGCATTTTTAAGTCCGGCCACGAGTCCGACGTCACCACGCTCGTGACCTTCGACTTCCCGGCCTGGACCGCGGGCCACAAGTGCGAGCTGGCCTTCTCCCTCGACAGCAGTGCCACGGTCACGGGCTCGGGCCAGTTCGACGTCTTCACGAGCTTGGCGCCTGCCGCGGGGCCGACGACGACCTGGCCGAGTGGTAATCTAAGGGACCAGTATTTGGGAAGGGCCCAGGCGGTCAATGGCGGGTATGCGACAGCGGTTGATGGGTATGGCTCTGATGGCGTGTTTGATTGCCCGGCGGGTCGCAGGATGGCGGGCGAGTTGGTTGGGGTCAACGATGTGGTCGAGATTAAGTGGAATGGCGCAGTCGCGGGACCGTATATCATCGTCCGCTAGGATTGCTACTGGAGTTCGGATGGGTGGGGCATTGTGTCGGCGTTTGATGTTCGCTGAGGCATTTTTAGTGGGGTGATGTGGGCTTTTGATTTCCTTTAGAGTGCATCTCAATGTCTTCGAGTAGTTAACAGAACTTAGGCTTTTAGAATATATAATTTTTATTACTTAGGTATTTTTAGGTCTTGTGATCATTTTCGTCCAAAAAAAAGGCGTTACTAGTAAATTAGTAGTAATTCCGCGACCATATATAACTTTATCAAATGCTAGCTAACATATATAAAACTACCATAAATCTATAATAGCCACCCTAAAGAACCCATTACGGCCTGGCGGACGTGTGGAGTACCTTAGGTAGTTATTGTTTGGGTAGGCCGTACAGAGGCTCCGCGTACAAAAGCTCCGCACGAAGCTCTGCGTACGGAGGCTCTGCACGAAGCTCTACATGAAGCTCTGCACAAAGCTTTTATATAGAGCCGTCGTGCAGAGCCTCCGTATACGAGCTTCGTGCAGAGCCTGAGTAGGCGAATCGCCCGTTCGGCGGCGCTTTCTATCAGATATTGTGGAGGCATACGGAGTAGATATACTCATCGATTATAGAGCTGCTTCTGCGGATCAATTTGACGGTATTTCTAAGATGATAGCTGTTGTGGGGGTGTAGATTAATTTCGTTGAAGAAAGTGACTGCTCTACATACAAAATAAGTCGCATCGCTTAATAAACGTCGCGAAAGTCCCTCAGACCATACAGCCATGTCATTCAATTTCGCCTGATTGCCACCAGCTGTACATGGCAATCGTAGCGAACGCCTCTGTTTGCGATCGGCCTTCCTCTGCAGCGTCGTGATCTTTGTCAAATATCGCAAGGTTTCCACCCGTACGATATTGCCAAATTTCATCGACCTCTCTGCAAAGACGGCGTTATATACTAGCGTCTATATATTGCTTGGCAGTGTCCATCTTTTTAGCCAGGCAGGTATCAAGACAAATGACATAAGCTGGCTGGTAGGTAGAGACACAGAATTGTACGAGTGATCTGTTTTATTCAAGGTGGCTCTAGGAGCCCTAATATACATAAGAAATTGACCTCCTACAGGGGTCCCTAGAGAGTGATGATACAGGTCGAAACTTAGACTGATACCGGCTGATACTGATGTCGAATAGCACCCGTCTCACCTCTGTAGTAAGGCTACCTCCATGGCCAACACATCTCAGCAACGCACAATGCTGAGACCTCCTGCAATATTCGCGAATATCGAACGCAGTCACTACGTGGCTAATTCGCTTTCAATACTATTAAACTTATTAATATTTATTATTTATTTATTATTTATTTCGTTTAAGAATTATTTTATAACGCTATTACCGCTTATAACTAACTGGGATATCCGTACGCGTGCATAATCCCAACGAGCAAACCCATCTGGACGACTTACCTTAACTACACCATCGTCTATAACTGCTACACCCTCCTCCATTAGTCCTATAATGCCATCTGAAGCTAATATACGCGCTACTGCCGTAGAAGAGCGTAAAATTACTAAAGAGTAAAGGGAACAAGCCTAAGATAAAAGGGAGATTTAGAAGTATAAGGAAGAGCGTAAAGCCCGCCTAGCGGAGGAGGCTTACTAGCATGAATACCACCAGGCTTAAATGGCTTAATTATAGTTAGGCGTGGCCGCTTTGGCCTTATAAGCTACCGTAACAGCTACTATAGCTAATGCCCTTAGTAAGACTCTCCCTCCTGGCGTAAAGTTGCTTAAACTCCGCCTTTTTAGCATTATAAAAAGGGATTACCTAGATATTTTTAAGGGCACCTTCGATCTAGTAAACCTCGCCTACCTCTAAGTCTATACTGCTTAGGTTAAAATCGCTAATAAGATATAGATTAAGAATAGTACTCTAATTATAAGGAAGGTAAAGGTAGATAGGAAGCTATTTATAGATAAAGGCGTCTAGTTTAAAGGTTTTACTAATTACGTAGTTATTACTAGCGCCCTTTGTATATGCCTGCCGGACCTTATCGCTAATATAATTCTCTAGATAAATATAATTCGCATCTTATTAACCTAGTATATCTAGGTAGGTTGTATACTTAACCTAGCACTTAATTACTACACCTTTATAATAACTAATGGCTAACTAGAGCCCGCTAATTAGCAAATACTAACCTAGTATATAGTACTATACCTTATAATGTCTAGTACTATTAGCTTTACCGCCTTAAAGAGACCTAGGTCGGATACCTTTTATACCTCTAATACCTACTATAAGTTTAATAGTAAAGGCTGCGATAATACAGCTTATAAATACCCGTATAAGTGCTTAAAGTATAGTAAAGATTACACCGTATTATCTAAAGCTTATGCCTAGGAATAGTAAGGCAAACCTTATAAAGTAGGGTCTAGCCTAATTATAACACTAACTCTTATTATACGCCTAGGACCTAGGCCTAATACGTTACTATTATTCCCTACCTTTATAAAGGTAAAGGCTCTCTACCACTTTCCATTGCCCTTAAGGATCTTAGCGTAGTACTCCCTTTTATCTAACTACCTGGGTAATCTACTAGCTATTTTAGTAGGCATCCTAATTTATAGCTATAAGATAGAAGCTAAATCTATTCCTACCTTAAGATCTTATAGGAACTATAACTCCTCTTAGGATAATGCCGACCTTATCTCTAAGAATATAATATTAAACCTTATAAAAGGACGTATTAGAATCGTAATAGGGCCTATTATAGTCTTACCTCTTAGCCTAGTACTAAAATTAGATAGAGGATACTGCCGAATTTATAATCTCTCCTTCCTATTAGTATTTTTAGTTAATAACGCAATTCTGGAAGAATATAGAGCACTAGTATACACTATAGTTACCGCTATTTAGGCCTATATTATTTTAGTAGGTTATAGATATCTATTACTTAAGAGAGATATTAAAGACGCGTTTTATATAGTCCCCCTATCTTATAGGGCAAGAACATTAATAGGCTTCTTTTAGGAAGGTGTTACCTACTAGAAATACTACCTATCCTTTAGTCTTTAAACTACGCCACTTATATTTAATCTCTTTATAAAAAACCTATACTAGATACTCTATTTATAACTACCTTATAAGGTAGAATACTACCTAGATAATTTTATCTTTATCCTTACTGTTGGTAGGGGGGGTACTTGGGCAGTCTCTTTGAGCTTAGCGACGTGTCACGTGACAGCGCGCGGGCCATCGTGTAGATATCTTCTCGGGGCCTTCGAGCCCCTAAGCTTCTTCCATATAGAGCATCATATGTATCATTCTATTAGCCTACTCAGTGCCCTGACAGTTAATTTAGGCACGGTCTAAAATGGAGCCGATAGAACCATATAACGAGGAATGGTAACTAAGGTCACATAATGTAATCTATATAATCTATATAATCTGTGGGATCTATAATAGAGCAAGTAGAGTATACGTACATTACGTATATAGAGGATTTCTTAGGAGTACGGTTGTGTATTTAAAGGACCACAGTCCCTACCTAAATAGTTCTCTTCCTTATAGTGATTCTTAGAATATAATTAGAGTTAATCTGTTGGGCAACCACTCCACCAGTTATTATTACGTTATTAACTTTACTTCGCATATGTTGGGAATAAAGGCAAATGGTCACCATATGAGGCATATTGCCGTCACATATAGCAAGTTGCCGTTACGTGCGGCAAGTTGCCATCACGTGCCGCCGCGGCACTAGCGTGGTAAGGGACCTTAAGTTCCTTACCCCTTTCTTTAAGAAGAACACAGAACAATTATTATACTATCTACAAACCGTAGCTACGTGATATTACCTTGTGTAACTAACACTAATTAGTAGTTAACTTTACTATTATACTACAGAGCAGCTAGGTATTCTACTAAAAAGAGACAAGCCACTATACCAGTGCTACTTATGCTAAAGGGAGCTGTCTTTTAAGGTTAGAACTAGTTCTAAACCTTAAATAGAACTCTTCTATAAATCTAAGGGATCTAAAGGCTAGAACTAGTCCTAAGCCTTTCTAAGATTACAGATTCTTGCGTCCATTACGCAGAACAACACGCTTTATAAGTCTTTGCGATTTAAGGCTAGAACTAGTCCTAAGCCCTATAATTACAAATATATATTATAAACGCGTACTAAATAACAATCCCTATACTAATAACACTTCCTTTTCTCTAAAAACATGGCTACGCCTACTTTAAATAACTAGAAAGACTCCTTACTACTAGGGGTAGCTAAGTATATAAAACTTATTAATAAAGATTAGGACAAATTCGCCTTTAATATAATAACTTATACCATAAAATAAGTTAACGGCTTTCTCCTATACTATATTATATTCTACTAAAATAGATATTACGCCAATTCACAACTATAGGAGTATTTTAGGGAGGATTTTATAGGATAGACTACTGATACCTAGGCACTTAGCAATGTTAATATTATTCAGAATTTTTAAGACTTCCTCTATAGGAATAGGGTATATATTACTAAGAATAGTAACCTAATTGCTAGTAATATTTAGGCCGTTATTACTAGTATAGAAGAACTAATATAGACGGAAGCTAAGATTATACGTTAACTACGGAAACCTAAAAATAACCTATATTCTTTAGAAGGCAACTTTAATTTATATTAAAACCCCTAGAACACTAACCCCCTACCTAAAGCTGCTCTCCCACCTAAAGGTACTTTCCTACTTAGAGTTACTCCGCCTCTACCTCTTTTACTTTAGCTAACCGGTAAGCCTTTACTATAAGAAGTTATAAATCTAATAAAGGTATATTTGGACGAAGAGAAGAAGTTTAGAGGAAAACTATATAATATACTTAGAGTAAAACTATAGGTCTTTTATAACTGTTATAGTAAGGTTAAATTTAATGCCACTAGTACTATTACGCTTTCTCTATTATATTAAAGGGACGGGTGGTAATATTCTATTATAACTATATTATAGGTAAAAACTATAACTTTAATATAATACTTTAGCTTACTAGAGCCCACTTTAAGACTAATAAGAATTGCTAACTTTATATATTTAAATAGCGGGAGACAATATTTTAGAGAGTTATTACTTTTAACCCAATAAAGACTTATTTAAAGTACCTTTAACTACTCTTTAATAAACTCTAGAAAATCCAATATAGCCTTACTAAAACTTACTAAAATAAAAACAGTCTAAGGGACTAGGTTATCTTAGCCTGCTATAGTATTCCTAAGTGCAATTTAGCGCTATATAAACCTATAGATACGTTTAAAGGAGTATATACCAAACTACGCTCCGCTATAGGTACTGCGATATAAATATAAGAACCTTAATAGTTCTATACCAAAAACGCTGCCTAACTAAGTATTCCTAATTAATATAATTATAACTAGACTGACCAAATATATAGTGGCCGTAGTAGGGAATACGGTAAAGGGTATAATTAATATTAACTATAAGGCAATTATGGAGGTTCTTATAGAGGTTTATTTTAAAGTAATTACTAAAAGAAGTGCTATATTTATAAGAAGCTAAATTGCTAGTTAACTAGACACTCCCTTAATAAGCAAAAGGAGGTATATAATAAGTTCCGTTAAAGTATAAGAAACGTTAGAAATTATAAGGTCACTATAACTTACTTCTAAAGCTTCCTAGTTTAATATAAAGGCGTAGAAGATCTTAAGGGTAAGGTTAATAAGACTAAACAACTCCTTATAGATATGGAAATTAAGGACTACTTACCCGACTAATACTTTACTAAGTATAGTAAGGTAGATAGTATATAAACCGTTACTGTTCTTAATAACTAATCTACGCTCCATTCTATTATAAAGTTAGATATCTTTAATAAGCTAAAGGAGAGCTTTGCGTTCTCCTTTGATAACAGATACTCAGCAAATATCTTCTATAGTATTATACTAGATACTAGAGCCGTAGAAGTATCTATAGTAAGAGAACCTTAAGTTTAAGCTCTTTAATAACTTAATACTTTTATCTAGATTAATTAATTAATGGTAGGCTAATATATAATACATTTTAGCAAGGGTACCGTAATCTCTCTCGGTATAATTAGGGTCTAAACCCCTTTAGGATATATTATATTCTATATTATTCCCGCAAATACTCCGTTTCTATTCTATATTAGGGATATAAATAAATTAGGCGTTAAGCTTAATAACTTTAAGAATATACTTATATAGGGAGATAATCGGGTACCTATTATACGTAAGTAGGGTTACCCTTAGCTGCTCCTTTAATAACTAGAAAAGAGTGTTACTTAAAGCTATTTAACTAAGTTAGAGTTACGTCAACTACACCGTCGTTTTAGCCACCTATCCGTTTATTAATTACTTAGGGTTCTTTAGTAAGCAGGCTATAAAGTTAAGGTTAAGGCAATTAAGTATTTTATAAAGTATTGCTATTACTACTAAATAAACCAGAAGTCCCCTAGCCGATTTAAGTTTACCCTTAAGAATAACTATAACTTTAACTTCTGTATTATTATTAACGTTATATATCTTAGCGGTAAACTAGTGCTTTAAGTTATTAACTTTTTAACCTCCTTCTAAGCCGCGCGTTTCTTAAAAGATATATTAGCTAGAAATGTATAGGATACCCTTTAGTTATACTAGATTAATATCTATTTAGAACCCCCTAACTAAATTATCTATAATATAAGAAAGAACTTCTTATTTATAGAGTTCTAATAACAGATAAAGGTAATAGTAATTAAGGTTAAGGAAGTCCCCGTTAAGGCATATAATAGTATTAAAAAAGTGGAGCGATATTACGCGCCATTATACCGCGTATATAAGATTATCTCTTTAAAACTAAAGGGCGCTAGCGAAGAACTTACCTTATAAATAGCTGTTAAAGCTATTAATAATTCCGCTGGCCCGGATAAACTCGTACCTATATTACTAGTCTTTAGCACCTACCTATAAATAACTAACAATTCTTTACTATCTCTCTCTATTATATAATAAGCTAAGGCAATTTATAAGGCAATAAAGGAGGTATAATGCCTCTATACCACACGCTAGGTTAATAACGCACTAGGAATAAGAAATGGCCCAAATACCTTAACTATAATTAATCTACCACTCTAGTCTAAAGTACGCGTATGGCGTAAAAAGGGAAAATGGTTAGGCCCATATTAACTTATTATAATTAATGGTTAAACTTATACTATTTAGATGCCTTATAGACCTACTTAATTCCGTTTAACTGTTATTAAGCCTTACTATAAAGATAATAGTTTTAAGCCTTTGCAGGATACCCTAAAAGATACCTTAAAGGAGAACTACAATTAACGTGCTCCAGAAGACGACTACAATCCTAATATAATTATAGTAGATATGCTATAACTATAACGCGGTAGAGGTAGCCCAAAGGGATTATAAAATTACTAACATCTTATTAATTTTAAAGAGCAATTCGTTGCCGCCATTAAGAATAGAGTTAAGTTATTAATAGCCTTTATAACAGCCAAGGAGAAGGCTAACTTTAAGCTTGTAAAACAGCTCCGAAAGAAAGGTTATATTATAACTCCTAGAGCTCCTTTCTAAGCATCTAATAAGTAGGAGATCAACGGTCTTATTATAAGAGGAGTTTTTAAATTTAAGAAGTATAACCCTACTAAGTTTAATAAAGTTTATATCTTTAAGTTAAAAATAGTTAACGAGATTAAAGGTAAAGCTACTAACGCCCCATTTAAGAAATTAAGGCTTATTATCTAAGGTTACAATAATAATAGCAAGGAGGTAATTTTTACGCAATCTCCTATAATTTAACGGGCTAGTTAGCAAGTTATTATTACGCTAGCTCCCTCCTTAATAAAAAATAGAATGGCAGTTTATTTATAAAATATTACTTAAGCCTATACCTAATTAGAGACGCACCTTTAGCGCTTAATATTAGCATACCTTCTAGAGCAAATTCGCCACCAGTATCCTAAAGATATAATTATGGTTATGCTTAAGCTATTATATAGAATTACAAAGGCAGAAACTTACTAGTAGGCTACCTACAGCAAGCACTATAAAGAGAAGCTTTTAATAACTACTTCTATATTTAATCCTTACTTCCTTATTATAACTACGGGAACCCTATTCGGAATTATTGGTATATAAACTAATAATATAATTATCTTAGGAGACAACCAATTCTTAGCTCTTAAAGAGGATAAGCTAGTAAAGGCAAATCTAAAGAAAAAGCTTAATTTAATAACACTATTACTTTTTAATAGATGTATCCTCTCCCTAAATAAGGATTCTATTGCTTTACGCCAGAAGGGTTAAGGTAAGAAGATTAACGTTATTAATATTAATTCCCTAAAGCAAGAATACGTGGAGTAACGCGCTCGCGGAGCTTATATTACTTTTATCTATTAACCTAAGGCTTTATTTAATCTCTCCGTTACTGCCTAATACTAGGAACTAACTAAGGATAATGTTCTTGCCCTAAATAAACGTCTTTCCTAGTAAATAACCCATTTTAATTAGGGACTACTCTACGTGCCTATTAATCTTCCTACCGCTAAGCTCTTTATATTTATTAATAGATTATTTATAAATAATAAAGATTTTAGCTTCTAGTTAGGATATAAGATTATTATTATAAACAAATTTACTAGAGAGAATAACTTTATAATCTATAGCAATCTTATCTATTAGAGCTTAACTAAGAGCAAGCGCATTACCCAAAGTATTTTAGCGTTAGAGATATATAAAATAGTTAGCGAAGTTAATATAGCAATTGCAATTAGAACTACCCTAAAGATAATTATAGATTAACTTAAACTTCCCGTTATCCCTATAATTATATACACTAACTTATATTCCCTCTATAAGTGTTTAGTTAAGCTTAGTACCATAAAGAAGAAGCGCCTTATAATTAATATTATGGCACTTTAGTAATCCTATAAGCGTTAAAAACTCTTTAAAATTTAATAGATTAATAGCTAAAATAACCTGGTAGATATAATAATAAAGGCAAACCTAAATAAGGCACTAGAGACGTTTATTAATATAAATACTCTACATATATAAGTTAAAGGTTAGGTTAAAAGGGAGTCCCTAAAAATTTCTTAGTTATATAAGGTCTTAAGATATCTAGGAACTTTAACCGGCGGTTAAAGTTATCTAATTAGTTAGATTTTCTTGCCAAGACTTTTTTTAAAGGGGGAGTATAATATTCTGTAGACCCTAACTTAAGCTAGCCAATTAGAATTTTCCATTCCCGGGATGGAAAATCGCTATTGGCTCGCTTACTACTAGCGCCTTAGCGGCCCTTTAAATAAGATATCTACCTATAACTCCTAAGTAAGAAAGCACTATATATGTTACGGTACTGGCAGAACTACGCACCGGCAAGTTGCCACAGATTGCCGTATATTGCGGTCACGTGACGCGAAGATCGTATATAGCTTCGAGCGGCGCTCCCCTTCTTCTCCTTTCCTTTCTTTAGCTTTAGATTCTCGTTTATAGACAATCCAATCGTATAGGCTTGCGCGACCCTTTTGCCGTGCTTATATCTCAATTAACTAAGTCGCTAACATTATCTAAAGCTCACTCTACTCTTTCTTCCTAAGAAGGAACTTAAATATATCTATAAGAACACAGAATAGGACCCTAAGGACACTACTAGGACCACAAGGACAGGACCTAAAAGAAAAGAATAGAACCTTAAGGAAAGGACCTACAAGATACGCATAGACCAGAACCCCTAAAGAAATTACCTAGAATTACCCAATACCCCTACCACTATGCCACAAACCATAGCAGCGGGTAAAGCAGCTGCAGGACCCTTAAATACTTTAGATGAAGAAATAATTAACATTTCAACCCCCCAGGCGGAGCTTGTGGCTGCTAATACCGAAATTAAATAATTGCGAGAGCTACTTAAAGCTAGAGATACCCCTATATCTAATAATAAGTCATTATTAGATAACTAAAGACTTACTATAGTTCTTTAGGCCCTATCCTAGCGCCTTAGTGGATCTACTAAAGCCTATACAGCACTGAAGCGGTTAGTAAAGGTTGCGGACCCCTTACTACTTATAGATGGAACCGACCCTATATTTAATAATTAAAAGCTTTAATTATAGGACAAGCTTAAAGTTAATGCAGACTACTTCCCTAACGCCCGAGCTAGAATAGCCTATATCTTCGGCCGTACTAGCGGAGACGCCTAGACGCATTTACGCCTATAATACACTAAAGACTTAGCAGACCCCTTTATCTCTAAAGAAGAAATAATTAAATACTTGTCTTCTATTTATAAAGACCCTTTTAAAGTATAGAACGCCTGCCTTAGCTATAAAAGCCTAAACATAAAAATAACAGAGACCTTTTTAGCCTTCTAAACCCGCTTCTTACACCTAGCAGGATAGGCCTAGATCCCCTAGGAAGACCTACTACTAAACCTCTTTAATAAGCTTACCCTGGACCTATAGCGGGCCGTATTACTAGCTTATACTACGGTATAGATATTAAAGGAACTTACGGACTATTACCTAGCTATTAACTAAGGCCTTCGTTAAATTAAGGCACGCGCTAACCGGCTAAAAACTAGAAACCTTATAAACTAGGCCGCAAGTACTATAAGTACGGCCTATAATGCCCCGGCATAATTGGCAACTCCTATAGCTAACCTAACAGCTAGCTGCGCAGCTACCCCTACTACGGGCCTGGTATATACCCGGCCTATATATAGCAACCCCTATATATAGGCCCTTAGCGATTAAGGAGCTTGCTTCTCGTGCGGTTAAATAGGCCACCCTATAAGGAACTGCCTAACAAAGGTAAGGATAAATAAGGTCCTATTAATTTAGGAGGACAGTACGGAGCCAAAAAAAGAGAAACCCTAGAGAAAGACTTCTCTCTAGGGTTAAAAGGGATTAATATATTATATATTAATCTAGGTCGGCTAGTTAGTAGAAGAAGCTACACTATCCTTTATACTTTATTTTGTAATAGATATTAAGTTTTAACCTCTGCTTTAGCTAACTTAGGAGCAAATGCCTTTACCTTAATTAATATAAAATGCGCTGTAAAACTGGCTAACTTTTTAAATATACCCCTTAAAGAACTGCCTAAACTAATCCCTATTTGCGGTTATAACGGACGGATAGGGCCACCTATTATAACTATCTTATAGACCTACCTCCGCGTTAACAGACGAAGGCAGTATAATGTCCCCTTTCTTATTACGGACTTAGGAAGCCACAATATAATCTTAGGAAGAAAATAGCTAGCCTATTTAGGCTTGCAGCTTAAAGTACGGAGTAGACGGCTTATCTGGCCCAAAACTCTACCCTTAACCCCTTCCTTTATAAAAGAAATCAGCATTATAATAGAAAACCTTATACAGCCCTAGATTAATACCATTTACTAGGCCGATGCTATGCGTAGAGACTAGGCCTTTAAGAAGGACGTACAGCTTAACCCATAACGGATCCGTATACTACGCCGCCCTTAGACTACTTATATCACGCCACCCGTACTAGAGACCTAGAAAGTCGGTAGTGACCTAGCTAAGTTCCCTATAGAGAACCCTACGAAGCTATAAAGGAAAGTTAGGGATATCGGACGCTATACTAAACTAATAGATAGAAAGGACAACTTACGGAAAATAGAACGTGAGCTAAGGAAAACCATAAACCCTATACCATAAACCACGGCCTAACGGACGCTAAAGAAACCTACGGACCTTCCACTAGTTAATGTCTGCTGTATTGGCGCTATAGGATTCTACTAGAACCTAGTTCAGCCTAATACCGTTACCTTTATAACTAGCCTATACGAAATTAACTAAATAATTAAGGAAAAGGAAAGCGAGCTTAGTAGATAGGAAAGCGGGCTTATAGATAAAGAACTAGTAGAGTAAAAACTGCCCGATTAATACCGGAAATTTAAGGACGTATTCTCTAAGGCAGTGTCTAATATACTTCCACCCTACTGACCGTATAACCACAAGATTGAGATTAAGTAAGACAAGGAAAGCACCCTTAGCTTTAGCCCTCTCTACCTATAGTCTATTGCCGAATTATAGGCCATAAAGCAGTACCTTATTAATAACCTAAATAAGGGCTTTATTAAGCCTAGCTAAGCCCCTTTTAACTTACCTATTCTCTTTATTAAAAAGCTAAATAGAGGACTGCGCTTCTATATTAACTACCGTAAGCTAAATAATATAACCTATAAGGACCGCTACCCGCTGCCCTTACTTAATAAGACTCTTACCCGAATGAGTAAAGCTAAGGTTTTTATAAAGCTTAATATCCGCTAGGCCTTTTACTAAATTAGGATAGACCCTAGGTTTAAGGATCTTACTATATTCTAGACCTATTACGGGACGTATAAATATAAGGTACTTCCTTTTAGACTAACTAATAGACTAGCTACGTACCAGCGGTATATAAATAATATACTCTTTAACTACCTTAACAACTTCTATACGGCCTATCTAAATAATATTATAATCTACTTAGAGAACGAACTAAAACACAAGGAGCACGTCTATAAAGTCCTATAACGGCTCCATAAAGCTAGCCTCTAGGCCAATATTAAGAAGTTAAAATTTAGTGTTAAGCGTATAAAGTACCTAGGTTTTATTATTAGCACGGACGGAATTAAGGCCGACCTAGAGAAAACAACCACAATTAACTAGTGGACGCCCCCACGGACCGTAAAGGGGGTGCAATCATTTTTAGGTTTCTATAACTTCTACCAACGCTTTATTAAGAACTACAGCAGAATCGCCTAGCCTCTTAACTGCCTTACTAGGAAAGACCAGCCCTTTTACTTTAACGCTATATATATGCAGGCCTTTAATAAGCTTAAAAAACGGCTAGTATTGGCCCCCCTACTTGCCTACTTTAACCTAAAACGGCCCTTAATACTAGAAACTGATGCCTTAAACGGCGTAATAGCTGGTGTTTTTTCCCAAAAGCAACTAGACGGAGAATGGCACCCTGTTATATACTATTTAAAGACTATAATAGATGCTGAACTAAACTACCATATCTATAATAAAGAAATGCTGGCTATTATCTCTAGCTTTTAGCACTAGCGTATACAGCTAGAGGGGACCCCTAAACCTATTAAAGTAGTATCAAATCACAAGGCCCTAGAATACTTCATAATAACTAAGGCCCTTACAGCCCGGCAGGTACGCTAGGCGGATATCCTATCTTAGTTTAACTTCTTAATTATATATAGACTAGGCGCTACAAACCGTGTGGATGCTCTTACTAGGCGTAAATAAGACCTAGGTAACCATACGGCTATAAAGATTTTATTATAGACCCAGACGCTACTACGACCAGAGCACCTTAACCCCTAAATATAGGCAGAACTAAATATAGACCCCTTAGGCGCCAAGATGTATCCTATTAACCCTTTAGGACTTAACTTAATTAACAAATTGCTGCAAATAAACCGTACGGCCCCTTCTCTACAGGAGTACCATAAAAAGGCAAAGAACGTTACTAGCCCATAGTCCCTTAAAAATAGATTACTTAAGTATTAGGAACGGCTAGTAGTAGTAAAGGAACAGAACTTATAGACTCGGCTTATTGCTAAAGTATATACCTAGGTCTCTATGGCCTACCCTAGAAAGAATAAGACCTGTAGGATTATTAGTAACCGCTACTACTGGCCCGGAATGGTTATAGATATTAACCATTATATATAAAACTGCAATAACTGCTATAGGTCTATAATTCCGCAAGATAAGACCCCAGGACTATTAAAACCCCTCTTAATACCCGACCGCCCTTAGTAATATATCTCTATAGACTTTTATAAGCTACCTTTAAACCGTAACGGATATAATATAGTTATAATCCTAGTTAACCACTTTAACAAGCACCCGTTCTTAATTCCCTATTATAAAAATATTAATGCTAAAGAGGCAGCCTAACTATATATCTACTACGTCTACTAAATTTATAAACTACTAGACACTATTATATCCGACCGTAGGCCGCAGTTTATATCAGCCTTTTGGAATAAGTTTACCCGGATCCTAAATATTAAGCTAAAGCTTTTTACGGCATATTACCCCTAGACAGACAGTTAAACGGAGATTATAAATTAATACTTAGACTAGAGACTCCGGCCTTTTATTAACTACTTTTAGGATAACTAGGCCGAACTATTGCCCTTAATAAACTACGCCCAAGCAACCCTACCCCACAACTCTACCGGATTTGCCCCTATTTAACTAGAAATGGGTTACCTACCCCACATAAGCTTTAACTGGGAAAGACTAGAAGGGCCCTAGACTATACGCGAAAAACTATCTTATAAGGAAGCCCAGCAGTACGCTAAGCGCTTAGAAGAAGCCTAGAAAGTAGCCCATACGAACCTAGAAAAGGCCTAGAAATTAATAGAATAGCAGGCAAATAAGTATAGGCGCGAGCCTGACTTTACTATAGGTAATATAGTCTGGGTTATAATAAAGAACTAGAAAATAGAACGGCCTAGCTATAAGCTAGACTATAAGATGGTAGGACTATATAAGATTCTTAATAAAGTAGGCAACTCGTATAAGGTTAAGCTCCCAGACTTAATTAAAGTCCACCCTATTTTCTTACCGGACAAGCTACAGAAAGCTATAAATAACCTACTACCCGGACAAAAGAATAAACCTCCCCTGCCAATTTAAGTTAACAACAATAATAAATGGGAAATTAAAGAAATACTAGCCTATAAACTTATAAAGGGAACGTTAAAGTATTATATTAGTTAGAAAGGATATAACCTAGACCCCACTTAGTACCCTATATAGAACTTTATAGGTAGCCCCTATAAGCTTTAGGAGTTCTACAGCTATTACCCTAATAAACCTAAACCGCTAAAGTACCTAGATAAGTGGATAGAATGCTAATATAATAAAGATAATAAGCTACCAGAAGAATATAAGGATAAAAACGCCCCAGAAATTTCTTAGTTATATAAGGTGTTAAGATATCTAGGAACTTTAACCGGCGGTTAAAGTTGTCTAATTGGTCAGATTCTCTTACCAAGACTTTTAGCGGCAAAAGCCTAAGGGCAGGCTTTTTTAGAGGGGGGGGTAATGTTACGGCACTAGCAGAACTACGCACCGGCAAGTTGCCACAGATTGCCGCATATTGCGGTTACGTGACACGAAGATCGTATATAGCTTAGAGCGGCGCTCCCCATCAT
>Ga0307515_10009881_pt1 | contig 18380 bp, 18 predicted proteins | sample 17_EM_MG_FD_194513 | JGI IMG/M metagenome (GOLD analysis project Ga0307515, IMG submission 194513) | Populus trichocarpa ectomycorrhiza microbial communities from riparian zone in the Pacific Northwest, United States - 17_EM | ecosystem: Host-associated > Plants > Roots > Unclassified | place...
TCGGCGGCAGGGTAGTCAGGCACCTTGGCCTTGCGGTGGCTGTAGCCCATCAGGTTGTTCCAGTCGGCGCTGCTGCGGTCGTCGACCTTTTTCAGCTCGTCGATCGCGGCGACCCATTTGTTTTGCTGGATCAGCTCGCGCGCGCCGGCCAGTTTGTCGGGCGCAGCGCTGCTGGTGCTGGGGCCGGTGTCGGCGGCTTGGGCGGCCAGCGTCAACGTGGTGGCGGCGAGCACGACGCAGGCCAGGCGAAGGGAACGGGCGAAGTGGGTCATGGCAAATCCTCTGGTTTGAAGTGGCGCCACCTTTGGCGCTCGCTGGCACCTACGGGGGTGTCCGACGTTTGGACGCAGTGGATGCAAAAACTTTTCGTGCCTTCACCAAAGCTTGGCGCAAGGGCCTTCGGCCAGGAAGGGTTGTGTCGGTGCGGCCGGTGGTGGGGCGTCGGCGGGCTCCAGGCTGACTGCCAGCCGGTCGACCTTGGCAAAAATCGCTTCCGAGGCGGCCGGCAACTGCAGCGTGCCGGGGGCCGGGCCGGCCGACAACGGGCCCACCGGGATCGCTGGCCCACCGTCCTTGCCCAGCGCCCACAGCCGGGCCACCTGTCCGGCGGGCAGCTGGAAGGCCGGCTGCAGCCACTTGATCGTCAACACCCGGCCTTGCCGGCGTGAGCTGGCCAGCACCAGGGCCTTGCCCTGGGCGTCCGACAAGATGCCGACATAGGCAGCGGGCAGACCGGGGCCGGCCGCTTCGAGGCCGACCTGCGCGGCCCACGGCGGCTGCCAGCGCAGGGCGGCGACCGCCAGCACGGCGCCAGCCAGCACGCCCAGCACCAGGCCGGCGCCCGCCGGGCCGCTGCGCGGGCCAACCGGCAGCCAGCGGCCCCACCAGGGTGTGGCGCCCTGCTGAGGGGCGCGTGTGGCTGCCGCCGAGCCGAACAGGCGCGTTTCGATGGCCGCCCAGACGGCCTCGCGCGGCGCGGCCGCAGGCACCACCTCGGCCAGCCGGGCCAGCCGCTGCTGCCAGGCTTCGACCACGCGCCGGGCCTGCGGCGCATCGTGCAGCACGCGCTCGAAGCGGCGCCGGGCGCGGCCGCGCAGGGTGCCGACGGCGTAGTCGCGGGCCAGCGCTTCCAGTCGGGGAGGGTGCAGGTAATTCATGCCGACAGCCCCACCGGGTCGTCGCCGAGGCAGGTCTTCAGCTTGTCCAACCCGCGCCGGACCCAGGCCTTGACGGTGCCCAGCGGCGCCGCCAGCGTCTCGGCGATCTCGCCATGCGCCAGCCCGCGGTAATAGGCCAGGGCGACAGCTTGGCGCTGCGGCGCGCTCAAGGACGCCATGCAGCGGTCCAGCCCCAGCTTGGCGATGCTGGCGGCCAACAACTGTGGTGGCTCGGCCGCCGGGTCGGCCGGCAGGTCCATCGCGTCGTCGTCCAGCGCGTGGGTGCGGGCCATTTCTTCGCGGTGGGCGCGCAGGCCGTCGATGGCCCGGTTGCGCACGATGTTGATCAGCCAGGTCATCGGGCTGGCGATCGCGCGCTGGTAGCTGCCGGCGTGCTGCCAGACGCTGACGAACGCCTCCTGCAGCACCTCTTCAGCCTGCTCGCGGCGCAGCGTGATGCGCCAGGCCACGCCCAGCAGGTGGGAGCTGGTCAGTCGGTAAAGGCGGGCGAAGGCCGCGCGGTCGCGCAGGGCGATGCGCGAGAGCAGCTGGGCCAGGTCGTCGGTCGGTTCGTCCACAGGGCGGTCGGGCAGCGGCGGGTGGTCCGCAGTGTAGGGGGCTGGGTCTGTCAAGTCGTTCGGGTATCCTAAGTCCCCCGCAATTGCCGGCACCCTTGTGTCCGATCCCCAGTCTCACCGCGCCCCGGCCTCGCCGAAGAAGGGCGCCCACTCCCACCGCAGTGGCTCAGGCGGCGACGCTGCGCACGAGCGCACCGACAAGCGCACGCTGTTCGAGCGTCTGGTCGAGTTCATCTCGCCCGGCCCCGACTCGACCGACGAGCTGATCGAAACCCTGGCCGAGGCCGAGCACCGCGAGTTGATCGAGCCGCAGTCGCGCGCGATGCTCGAAGGCGTGATCCGCATGGCCGACATGGTGGCCGGCGACGTGATGGTCGCTACGCCGCGGATGGACCTGCTTGACATCGATGCCCCCTACGACGAGCTGCTCGCGGTCGTCATCGGCACTGGTCACTCGCGCTTTCCGGTCACCGAAGGCTCGCGCGACAACATCATCGGCATCCTGCTGGCGAAGGACTTGCTCAAGCTGCAGCGCGCGCCGGAGCTGAACCTGCGCACGCTGCTTCGGCCCGCGGTTTTCGTGCCTGAAAGCAAGGGCCTGAACGAGCTGCTGCGCGACTTCCGCACCAACCGCAATCACCTGGCGATCGTGATCGACGAGTTCGGCACCACCGCCGGGCTGTTGACGATCGAAGACGTGCTGGAAGAAATCGTCGGCGAGATCGAGGATGAGTTCGACGACGCCGCTGCCGCCAGCGCCGCCGATGCGGTCTACACGCTGGCCGATGGCAGCCACCGCGTCGCGGGCGATGCGGCGATCGCTTCGGTCAACGAGGCCTTCGCGGTCGCGCTGTCGGAAGAAGATTTCGACACCATCGGCGGCTTGATCGCCCACGAGCTGGGCCGGGTGCCACGCCGCGGCGAATCGGTCGAGGTGGCGAACCTGCGCTTCTCGGTGATGTTGACGCGCGGCGGTGCGGTGCGCTGGTTCAAGGTCCAGCGCCTGCCCAAGCCGGCCGACGCGGCCGACGCTGAGGCGTGAAGCGCCCAGGCCTTTGGCCGCTGGCGATGCTGCTCGCCGGCGGGTTGCACACGGCGTCGTTTGCGCCGTTGGAATGGTGGCCCTTGCAGATTGCTGCAGTGGCGCTGCTGGCCTGGGGCGTGCGCGACGCGTCGCCCCGCAGCGCTGCCTGGCGCGGCTTTTGTTTCGGGGTTGGCTGGTTGGCGTCGGGCTGGTGGTGGCTCTACATCAGCATGCACAACTTCGGCGGCATGCCGGCTCCGTTGGCAGCGTCCGCCGTGGTGGTGCTGGCGGCGGCGTTGTCGCTCTACCTTGCCGCGGCCATGGCGTTGTTTGCCTGGCGCCGCCGTGGCCAGCCACTCTGGGATGCGCTGGGCTTTGCCGCCTGCTGGTTGCTGGCCGAGTTGGCGCGCGCCCAATTCTTGACCGGCTTCCCGTGGATCGCCTCGGGCTACGCCCACAGCAGCGGCCCGCTGGCTACGCTGGCGCCATGGGTGGGTGTGTACGGCATCGGCGCGGTGGCGGCGCTGGTGGCGGCAGGTGCGGCGCAGGTCGTCAGGCCGGCGCCGACTGTTCGCCGCCCCTGGCTTGCCTTGGCTGTTGCGGTGCCATTGATCGGCTGGCCTTGGCTCGCGCCACGCGACTTCACCGAATCCGCCGGCACGCTGCGCGTCAGCCTGCTGCAGCCGAATGTGCCGCAGGACCTGAAGTTCGACCCCGACCGAATCGTCGGTGAGATCGCTGCTTTGCAGGCGCAATTGCAGGCGGCGCAAGGTGACTTGGTCGTGACGCCCGAGTCGGTGCTGCCGATCCCGCGCGACCAGCTCGACCCTGCCTATTGGCAACAGCTGACGGCGCCGTTTCGCAGCGGCCCGCGTGCCGCGCTGATCGGCACCTTCCTGGGCAACGAACAAGAGGGTTACGTCAACTCGGTGGTCGGTGTGTCCGCTGCGGACGAGGGCTACAGCTACGGCAAACGCCATCTGCTGCCCTTTGGCGAGTACGTGCCGCCAGGCTTTCGCTGGTTCGTCGAGTTGATGCAGATCCCGCTTGGCGACCAGGCCAATGGCCGCAGCGAGGCACCCTTCGTTGCCGCTGGCCAGCGCCTGCGGCCCTTGATCTGCTACGAAGACCTGTTCGGCGAACACATGGTGACCAGCGCCGGCGATGGCCCCGAGGCTGCGACCCTGTTGGTCAACGTCAGCAACCTGGCCTGGTTCGGCCGCCACATGGTGCAAGACCAGGACCTGCAGTTCTCGCGCCTGCGCTCGCTGGAGTTCCAGCGGCCGATGGTGCGTGCCACCAACACCGGGGCCACCGCGGTAATCGATCACCGGGGCCGCGTCACGGCGCAGCTGGCGCCAGAGACCGCCGGCACGCTCGACGCCGAGGTCGAGGGCCGGCGGGGTGTCACGCCCTATGCCCGCTGGCTGGGCGCGTTAGGCCTGTGGCCACTGTGGGTCGTGGGCCTGGCCGGTTGGTGGGCCAGCCGGCGTGCGCGGCTTACTGGTGGATCACCATCGAGATATCGCTGACCCAGCCACCGGTGGCACCGTTGTTCAGACGGCCTTGCACCTGCAGCGTGTGGCTGCCGGCGGTCAGCCGCACTGGCAAGGTGATCGACGGGCGGACCCAGCCGTCGAAGCCGGCCGTGCCATTGGCGCCGCAGAAGGCGTCCAACGATCCGGCGGTCGGCGCGATCGCCACGTTGTCAACCATCACGTCCAGATCGACCCAGGCGCCGCTGTCGCCCGCCGGTGCGTCGACCGAACATTCGGCCGAGAAGGTCAGCACATAGGTCGCGGTCGCGGTGATGTTGAAGGTGCGTGACGTGGCACCGGTCGACGCCAGCGGCACGAACGCCGTGGCCGTGCTGAAGGCGAAATTGGACGGATAGGTGCCCGAAATGATGACCTTGGCCTGGGCGGCGGCGGCCAGGACGAACAGGGCGGCGGCGCAAACGGCCTGATGACGAAGCTTCATGGAAGGCTCTCCTTGGTTTGTGGTGGACACCGCCAGATCCCGTGACAGGCGGCGTCGCCACTGTCTGCGCATCACCATCTGGCGCCGATCCCTAGCCGCTGCGAATTCGCCCCCTAGGACAGGCGGCTCCTAGAATCCCCAGTTTTCATCGTCCGAGCCTCCATGCTGACCTTCCAGCAACTCATCCTCCGCCTGCAGGACTACTGGGACGCGCAAGGTTGCGCGCTGCTGCAGCCCTACGACATGGAGGTGGGCGCGGGCACCAGCCACACCGCCACCTTCTTGCGCGCGCTCGGCCCAGAGCCCTGGAAGGCCGCCTATGTGCAGCCCAGCCGCCGGCCCAAGGACGGCCGCTACGGCCAGAACCCGAACCGCCTGCAGCACTACTACCAGTACCAGGTGGTGCTCAAGCCCGCGCCGGCCAACATCCTCGAGCTCTACCTCGGCTCGCTCGAAGCGCTCGGCTTCGACCTGAAGAAGAACGACGTGCGCTTCGTCGAGGACGATTGGGAGAACCCGACGCTCGGCTGCTGGGGCCTGGGCTGGGAGGTCTGGCTGAACGGCATGGAGGTCACGCAGTTCACCTACTTCCAGCAGGTCGGCGGCATCGACTGCAAGCCCGCCACCGGCGAGATCACCTACGGCCTCGAGCGGCTGGCGATGTACCTGCAGGGTGTAGAGAACGTCTACGACCTGCAGTACGCGCCGGGCATCAAGTATGGCGACGTGTTCTTGCAGAACGAGATCGAGCAGAGCACCTACAACTTCGAGCACTCGGATGTCGAGTTCCTGCTGCAAGCCTTCTCGGCCCACGAGAAGCAGAGCAAGTACCTGATGGAGCAGGCGCTCGCGCTGCCGGCCTACGAACAACTGTTGAAGGCTGCCCACTCCTTCAACCTGCTGGACGCGCGCGGCGCGATCAGCGTGACCGAGCGTGCCGCCTACATCGGCCGCATCCGCAATCTGGCGCGGGCGGTGGCCAAGAGCTACTTCGACAGCCGCGCCCGCCTGGGCTTCCCGCTCGCACCCAAGGCCTGGGCCGATGAAGTGATCGCCCAGCTCGAACCCAAGGACGGCCCGAAGCCATGACCGCCCCTAACCTCCTCGTTGAACTGTTTGTCGAAGAGCTGCCGCCCAAGGCGTTGAAGAAGCTGGGCGAGGCCTTCGCCGGCACGCTGGCGGCGAGCCTGCAGGCCCAGGGCCTCGCTGCGGCCGATGCCGCCGTCACCTCGTACGCTTCGCCGCGCCGCCTTGGTGTGCAGGTCGCGAACGTGGCTGCGAAGGCCGCCGACCGCGCGGTCCTGCAAAAGCTGATGCCAGTGGCCGTGGCGTTGACGGCTGAGGGTCAGTCGACGCCAGCGCTGTTGAAGAAGCTGGCCGCATTGGGCGCCGATGCGTCGGTCGTGCCGCAATTGAAGCGCGCGATGGACGGCAAGGCCGAAGCGCTGTTCCTCGACAGCGTGGTGCCCGGCGCGACGCTGGCCGAGGGCTTGCAGAAGGCGCTCGAAGAGACGCTGGCCAAGCTGCCGATCCCGAAGGTGATGACCTACCAATTGGCCGATGGCTGGAGCGACGTCAAGTTCGTGCGCCCGGCGCATGGCCTGGTCGCGTTGCACGGCGCTGCGGTGGTGCCGGTCAGCGTGCTGGGCCTCGTGGCCGGCCGCACGACCAAGGGCCATCGCTTCGAAGCGCTGACGCCGCAGGTCGAGCTGGTCGATGCCGACAGTTATGCCGCGCAGCTGATCGAGCAGGGCGCGGTGATCGCCGGCTTTGCCGAGCGCCGTGCCGAGATCGTGCGTCAGCTCGATGCAGCCGCCGCAACGCGAGGCTTGAAGCCAATCGACGACGACGCGCTGCTCGATGAAGTGACCGCGCTGGTCGAGCGGCCTAACGTGCTGGCCTGCCAGTTCGAATCGGAGTTCCTCGGCGTGCCGCAGGAATGCCTGATCCTGACGATGAAGGCCAACCAGAAGTACTTCCCGCTGCTCGACGCGCAGGGCAAGCTGACGAACCAGTTCCTGCTCGTCAGCAACATCCGGCCCGAAGACGCGAGCGCGGTGACCGGTGGCAACGAGCGCGTCGTGCGTCCGCGTCTGGCCGACGCCAAGTTCTTCTTCGACCAGGACCGCAAGCGCACGCTCGAATCGCGCGTGCCCAACCTGGCCAAGGTGGTCTACCACGGCAAGCTGGGCACGCAGGGCGAGCGTGTCGAGCGTGTGCGCGCGATCGCCCGCACGATCGGCGCGCAACTCGGTGGCGAGGCACTGGCGGCGCAGGCCGACCGCGCCGCGCTGCTGGCCAAGGCCGATTTGCTGACCGACATGGTCGGCGAGTTCCCCGAGCTGCAGGGCATCATGGGCGGCTACTACGCCCGCCACGACGGCGAGCCCGAGGCGATCGCGTTCGCGGTCGAAGACCACTACAAGCCACGCTTTGCCGGCGACGAGCTGCCACGCAACGACGCCGGCCTGGTGGTCGCGCTGGCCGACAAACTCGAGACACTGGTTGGCCTGTTCGGCATCGGCCAGTTGCCCACCGGCGACAAGGACCCGTTCGCACTGCGCCGCCATGCGTTGGGCGTGATCCGCATGCTGATCGAGCGCGAATCGCCGCTGGCGCTGGACGGCCTGATCGCCGCCGCGGTGCCGGCCTTCGGCGCCTTGATCAAGGACCCGAGCGCGGCGCTGCAGACCTTCTTCGCCGAACGCCTGGGTGGCCAGTTGCGCGACCAGGGCTACTCGGCGCAAGAGGTCGACGCGGTGCTGGCCTTGGCGCCGCAGCGCTTGGCCGATGTGAAGAAGCGGCTGGACGCGGTGCGTGTTTTTGCGGCGTTGCCGGAAGCAGCGTCACTCGCGGCGGCCAACAAGCGCGTCGGCAACATCCTGAAAAAGGTCGAGGGTGAACTGCCGACCGAGGTGCGCGACAACCTGCTGGCTGAAAGCGCCGAGCGCGCGCTGTTCGACGCGATCAACCAAGTGCAGCCGCGTTCGACCGCGCTGTTCGACAACGGCGACTACACCGGTTCGTTGCGCGAACTGGCAGCGCTGCGAACACCTGTCGATGCCTTCTTCGACGGCGTGATGGTCAACGCCGACGACCCAGCGCTGCGCGCCAACCGCCTGGCTTTGCTGGGCCGGTTGCATGCGGCGATGAACCGCGTGGCCGACCTGTCGCGCCTGGCCACCTGATCCGCGCTCGCGAAAGGGACCCACCATGCAGACGCCCAAGCTGATCATCCTCGGCCGCGACGGCATCCTGAACCGGTTCCGCGAGGACCATGTGAAGGAGCCGTCCGAGTGGGAGCCGATCCCCGGGGCGCTGGAGGCGGTGGCCAAGCTGAACCACGCCGGCTGGCACGTGGTGATCGCCACCAACCAGGCCGGCATCGGCCGCGGCATGATCGACATGTCGGCGGTCAACGCGGTGCACCTGCACATGATGAAGATGTTGGCCACCAAGGGCGGCCGGCTCGACGCGGTGTTCTTCTGCCCGCACACCCGCGACGACGGCTGCGACTGCCGCAAGCCGCTGCCGGGCATGATGCACGACATCGCCCAGCGCTACGGCGCCGATCTATCGCAGGTGCCGATGGTGGGCGACACGCTGCGTGACCTCGAAGCCGCGCAGGCGGCCGGCTGTCCGCCGCACCTGGTCAAGAGCGGACGCGCCAACCTGGTCTCCGAGGCCGAGCTGGCCCAGTGGGCTGCGGCGGTGCCCGGCACCGCAGTGCACGACGACCTGGCGTCGTTCGCGAGCTATTTGCTGCAACAAGAGTTGGCGGCGCGCTTCGCTGTCTGACCGATCTTTCCGTTCTTCATGCAACGTCTCGGCTGGACCCTGCGCTCGGCGCTGTTCTTCCTGTGGTTGGCTGTCACCGTGGTGCCCTGGGCCAGCTTCGTCGTGCTGATGTCGATCTTCGTGCGCGGCACCCCGCTGTACTGGGTCTGTGCGCGCTGGCTGGCCACGGCGATCTGGGGTGCGCGCATCATCTGCGGCGTGAAGTGGCGCGTGCAGGGCATGGAGAACGTGCCCACCGCGGAAGACGAACGTGCCGCGGTGCTGCTGGCTCCCAAGCACCAGTCGACCTGGGAGACCTTCGCCTTCCCGATGCTGATGCCGCACCCGCTGTGCTACGTGTTCAAGCGCGAGCTGTTGTGGATCCCGTTCTTCGGCTGGGCCATTGGCAGCCTGGACATGATCCACATCGACCGCAGCAAGCGCGCCCAGGCCTGGACCAAGGTGGCCGAGCAGGGCAAGCGCTACATGGAGCAAGGCAACTGGGTCATCATGTTCCCCGAAGGTACCCGCATAGCTCGCGGCGAGCAGGGCGTCTACAAGTCCGGCGCGACGCGGCTGGCCGTGGCCACCGGCACACCGGTGGTGCCGATCGCGGTGACCTCGGCCCGCTGCTGGCCGCGCAAGAGTTTTCTGCTGCGGCCGGGCGTGATCGACGTCTCGATCGGCAAGCCCATCGCGACCGTGGGCCGCGAACCGGACGAGCTGATGCGCGAGATCGAAACCTGGATCGAGGCCGAGATGCGCCGGCTCGACCCCGAAGCCTATTGAACATCGGCACCGTGAATTCGGAGCACGGCGCGTGCCCACTGCGCCAACGGGCCCCTAAAATGCACGCTCATGTCGCGCAGGTCCGCCGCAGAAACGCCCGAACAGCTGTCGCTGTTTGACGCCGAGCCGCCAGCCGTTGCGGCAGCCCCTGCAGCGCCACGTGCCAACACCTTCGACGGCGCTGCGCCGCAAGCGCCCCCCGCGCCGGCGCTGGTGGCTGCACCCCCCGCCCCGATGACGCACCGTCACCCGCGTGCCGACCGTGAGATTCGCCTCGGCGAATGCCAGGTGGCCTATCTGCTGCGGCGGGCGCGGCGCAAGTCGATCGGCTTCACCGTCGGGCCTGAGGGCTTGGCCGTCAGTGCACCGCGCTGGGTAGGGCAAGGCGAGATCGAGGCGGCGCTGCGTGAGAAGTCGAGCTGGATCCTGCGCAAGCTGGCTGAGCAACGCGAGCGTCAACGTCGGGTTGAATCCGCGCGGGTTGAATGGCGCGATGGTGCGACCTTGCCGTTCCTCGGTGAGACCGTGATCCTGGTGCTGGACCCGCGCGTCGCCGGGGCTGTGCTGAACACCTCCGCCGAGGCGTTGCCGGGCGTGCCCAAGTTGACGCTGCACATCGGCCTGCCGCAGTCGGCGCAAGCCGCACAGATTTGCGATGTGGTGCAGAGCTGGCTGCAACGCCAAGCCCGCCGCATCTTCGAAGAGCGTTGCGCGCATTTCGCACCGCAACTCGGCGTGCGGGTGGCGCGCCTGCGCCTGAGTTCGGCGCAAACGCGCTGGGGCAGTGCATCGGCCGATGGCTCGATCCACCTGAACTGGCGGTTGGTCCACTTTGGGCTTCCGGTGATCGACTATGTGGTCGCGCACGAGCTGGCCCATTTGCGCGAGATGAACCACAGCGCCGCGTTTTGGGACGTGGTGCGCTCGGTAATCCCCGACCTCGAAAACCGCAAGGCGCAGCTGCGCGACCCTGTGCTGCCGGTTTTCGCGTAATCGAGTAGCGAAACCGCACAATCTTCGGGAGATGGCGCACCAGCGCCGTGCTTTTCCCAAGAAGGCTCCCCCCAATGGGGGATGGCCCGTGCCCGGCATCACAGGCACAGTTCACCCATTCGCTGTCATCACGTGTGAGCGAAAGGGACGGTCCAGGGAGGATCGAACGGCGATACCGTAGACCCGAGGGCCGGTCGGCAATGTCGACCGGCCTTTTTTTACGCCCGTGTGTCAGCGGCGGTCGCCGCGCCAAAGCGCCAGATGCCATCAGCTTCTTGCCGAGCACGCAGCTGACCGCGGCCTTGCAGCGCATGCAGATGCGCCAGCGACTCGCCCATCGCGAAGGTCGTCTGGTGCCAATCGAGCGGCCGACGAAACAGCACCGGCAACAGATCGGCCGCACTCATCGGCCGTTCCAGACAAGCCGCCAAGGCATCGGCCAAGCGGTCGTCGTGGTGCGCTTCGAGTTGGGCAATGCGTGCATGCAGGCCCTTGAACGGCTTGCCGTGCGACGGCAGCACCAGCGTGTCGGCCGGCAGCGTCAGAAAGCGCTGGATCGATTGCAGGTACAGCGGCAGTGGGTCGGCCTCGGGCTCAAGGTCGATCACGCTGACGTTGGTCGAGATGCGCGGCAGCACCATGTCGCCCGAAATCAGCACGCCCAGGCTGCGCGAATACAGCGCGATGTGCTCCGGCGCGTGGCCGTAGCCAACGATCGTCTGCCACTCGTGCGGCCCGATACGCAGCGACTGGCCGTCCATCAGGCGCCGGTACGCAGTTGGCACCGAAGGCACCATCGACGCGTAGTAGTCGCGCCGATCGCGCACGGCTGCCAGCGCACCCGGATCAATCAGCCCATGGCTGGCGAAGAAGCGCGCCGCGCTCTCGCCACCGAAGCTGGTGGTCGATTGGCTGGCCAGCCGCGCGGCGTTCCAATCGGTCGCGCTGATCCACAAACGGCAGCCGTGGCGCTGGCACAACCACTCGGCCAGGCCGATGTGGTCCGGGTGCATGTGGGTCACGATCACGCGCAGCACCGGCAGACCGTCAAGTGCCGTGGCAAAGACCTGCTCCCATGCCGCGCGGGTCGCGTCGTTGGCGATGCCGCAGTCGACGATGGCCCAGCCTTCGCGACCGTCGTCGTCATGGTCTCGCAGCAGCCACAGGTTGATGTGGTCCAGCGCAAACGGCAGGCCCATGCGCAGCCAGCGCACGCCGGGCGCCAGCTCGATCGTCTCGCCAATGGTGGGCAGTTGCTCGCCAAGGGGGTAGTTCAATGCGCTTTCGCTGGGGTTGCTCATCGATGGGGGGCGACCGAGTCGCGTAGACTGACGTTTACGTTAACGTCAAGTCTACCCATGGCTGCATCCGCGCGCTCGAAGCCGACGCCCGCCACCCCGGCGGACGCTGCGCCCACCGTCACGATCACCGAGCTGGCGCAGGAGTTCGACATCACGCCGCGCGCGATCCGCTTCTACGAAGACGTGGGTCTGCTCGAGCCGGCGCGCGCCGGCCGCAACCGCGTCTACACCCACCGCGACCGCACGCGGCTGAAGCTGACTTTGCGTGGCAAGCGGCTCGGGTTGTCGCTGCAAGAGGTCAAGCAACTGGTCGACATGTACGAGTCGGGCAGCGACGAGCGGCGGCAGCTCGAAGCCTTCCTGGTCGTGCTGGGTGACCACCGGCGCCAGCTCGAGCAGCAGCTCGAAGACATCCAGGTCACGCTGGCCGAGATCGAGCAGCACGAGGCACGTTGCCGCACGCTGATCGGGGCGAGCAAGGTGCCGGCCAAGGCAACTGCCAAAACCACGGCTGCGAAGCCTTCGACGCAGGCCCGTGCCACGAAGGCACCGGCGCGTTCGGCCAGCTGACATGACCGGCACATCGATCCCACGGCGCATCGTCGCCATCGGCGGGGGCGGCTTCTCGGTCGAAGACTATGGCCTGTGGCAAGAGCGCTACCTGCTCTCGCTCGTCCAGCCCGGTCGTGCGCGGCCCAAGGTCTTGTTCATCGCCACCGCCAGCGGCGACCGCGAGCTGTACCAGCTGCGCTTCCTGCGCGCTTTCTCGAAGCTCGACTGCGAGCCCGACTGCCTGGCGTTCTTTCCCTATGACATGAAGCGTGACTACGCGGCGGCGGTGAAAGAAGCCGACCTGGTCTTCGTCGGCGGCGGCAACACCGTGGCGATGGTCGCCGTCTGGCGCGAGTTCGGCTTCGACGTTGCGCTGCGCGAGGCCTACCAAGGCGGCACTGTGCTGGCCGGCATCAGCGCCGGCGCGAACTGCTGGTTCGAGCGTTATGTCACTGACAGCGTGCCCGGCGGCGGCGTGCGCGAAGGCCTGGGCCTGTTGCCCGGCACCTTCTGCCCGCACCTGGACAGCGAGCTCTGGCGGCCGGCGGCGCTGAGCGCAGAGGCTGGCCCCGCCTGGGGCGCCACCGAGGGCGTGCTGGTGCAGTTCGACAACGAGCGGGCCGTGTCCGCCTGGCACGACCGCCCGGCCGATCGCACCCCGGCGCCAAATTGCCGCCGCCGCGCCGAACCCGGCGCCGACTGGGACGATTGGCCGCCCAAGCCGCTGCGGTAATCCGGGGCCGCTATGATTGACGTTTACGTAAACGTCAATTGAGCGCCCATCGGACGTTACCGGGCGGTACCCGCGTTGACCGGGCTTCAGGCCAGGCAGGCGGCCGCCTTCGTACACTGGCGCGAACCACTGCTGCCACTGTCTGCCCATGTCCACTCAGCTGACCGAACTGTTCGACAACAACCGCCGCTGGGCCGAAGAGACCGAGACCCGCGAGCCGGGCTTCTTCACCCGGCTGCTGACCCAGCAATCACCTCAGTACCTGTGGATCGGCTGTGCCGACAGCCGGGTGCCGGCCAACGAACTGGTCGACCTGCTGCCGGGCGAGCTGTTCGTGCACCGCAACGTCGCCAACGTCGTCGTGCACTCGGACCTGAACGCGCTGTCGGTGATCCAGTACGCGGTCGACAGCCTGAAGGTGCAGCACATCATCGTCGTCGGCCACTCGAACTGCGGCGGCGTCAAGGCGGCGATGAACAGCTGGCGCGTCGGCCTGGCCGACAACTGGCTGCGCCACGTGCAGGACGTGCGCCACCAGCACCGCGCCTGGCTCAACCAGGTCGACCCGGCGGTGCAGGTCGACGCACTGGTCGAGCTGAACGTGCTGGAGCAGGCCCGCAACGTCTGCACCACGACCGTGGTGCAAGACGCCTGGGGCCGCGGCCAGACAGTGGTCGTGCACGGCTGGGTCTACGGGTTGCACAACGGGTTGTTGCAAGACCTGTCGATGACAGTCGCCGGAGCGGCCGACGTGGAAGAGGCCTACGAGGCTGCACTCGCCGGCATCCACGCCCGCTACACGGTGAAGGCCTGAGCCGCTCGCGCCGCCGATGTTTCCGCAGCAGCTCACCGACAGCCGCGCCTTCGACATCGCGCACGCGATGCTCGACGGCTTCAACAAGCACTACCGCCTGTTTCGCGAAGCCAGCCGCAGTGCGAAGCAGCGCTTCGAACAGGCCGACTGGCACGGCCAGCAGCGGGCGCAGCGCGAGCGGATCGAGTTCTACGACCGGCGCGTGGAAGAAAACGCCGAACGACTTCAACACGAGTTCATGGCCAGCGGCCTGTCGATGGACGTCTGGCAGCAGGTCAAGCTGCACTACATCGGCCTGCTGATCAATCACCACCAGCCCGAGTGTGCCGAGACCTTCTTCAACTCGGTGACGACGAAGATCCTGCACCGCGCCTACTTCCACAACGACTTCATCTTCGTGCGGCCGGCCGTTTCGACCGAGTACATCGAGAACGACGAGCCCGCCGCGGCGCCGACCTACCGCGCCTACTACCCGACGCGCGAGAGCCTGCGCGACGCGGTGCTGCGCATGGTCACCAACTTCCAGCTCGACCGCGAGTTCGAAGACCTGGGGCGCGACGTCGACCAGGTGCTGGCCGCGGTGTTCAAGGCGCTGGGCGACTTCCGTCCGCGCGCGAACTTCCAGATCCAGGTGCTGTCGGGCCTGTTCTACCGCAACAAGGGTGCTTACGCGGTCGGCAAGATCGTCAATGGCTTCTCCGAGCTGCCGTTTGCGCTGCCGATCCTGCACACCGAGCCGATGCCGGGCCGCCCCAAGTCGGTGAACAGCCCCCCGGGGGCCGACGCCGAAGGCGTCACGGGGCAGACATCCTCGGGTCAGTTGATCATCGACACGGCGCTGTTCGGTGAAGACGACCTGCTGCTGCTGTTCAGCTTCGCCCGGGCTTACTTCCTGGTCGACATGGAGGTGCCGTCGGCCTATGTGCAGTTCCTGCGCTCGCTGATGCCGCGCAAGCCCCGCGCCGAGTTGTACAACGCGATCGGGCTGCAAAAGCACGGCAAGAATCTGTTCTACCGCGACTTCCTGAACCACCTGCGCCACAGCTCGGACAAGCTGCGCATTGCCCCCGGCATCAAGGGCATGGTGATGCTGGTGTTCGACCTGCCGAGCTTCCCGTTCGTCTTCAAGGTCATCAAGGACTACTATCCGCCGCAGAAGGACACGACGCGCGAGCAGATCATGCGCAAGTACCTGCTGGTCAAGCAGCACGACCGCGTCGGCCGCATGGCTGACACGCTCGAGTTCAGCAACGTGGCCTTCCCGCGCTCGCGTTTCGAAGACGAGCTGATCGACGAACTGCAGAAGTTCTGCCCCAGCCTGCTCGAGATCTCTGACCGCGACGGCGACGGCCAGACCGAGGTGATCCTGCAGCACGTCTACATCGAGCGGCGCATGATCCCGCTCAACATCTTCCTGCAGGACGCGACGCCGGCGCAGACCGAGCACGCCGTCATCGAGTACGGCAACGCGATCAAGGACCTGGTGGCCGCCAACATCTTCCCCGGCGACATGCTGTGGAAGAACTTCGGCGTCACGCGCCACGGCAAGGTCGTGTTCTACGACTACGACGAGATCGAGTACATCACCGACTGCAACTTCCGCCGTGTGCCGCAGGCGCGCAACGAAGAAGAAGAGATGTCGAGCGAGGTCTGGTACGCGGTCGGCAAACACGATGTGTTTCCCGAGACCTTCGGCCCGTTCCTGCTCGGCAACCAGGCGGTGCGCGAGGTGTTCATGAAGCACCACGCCGACCTGCTCGAGGCGGAGTTCTGGCAAAGCCACAAAGAGCGCATCGCCGCCGGCCATGTGCACGATGTTTTTCCGTACGACCCCGAGCGCCGCTTCTCGGCGCAGCGCCGGGGCGGCAGCGGCGGCAGCAGGCACGCCGCGCACTTCTGACTGTTCCGTAGACCCGAAAAGGAGCCCACCATGGCCGATTCCATCGTCATCGCTTCCGCCGCACGCACGCCCATCGGCGGCCTGCTCGGCGACTTCGCTTCACTCGCCGCCTGGGAGTTGGGCGCTGTGGCCATCCGGGCCGCCATCGAGCGCGCTGGCGTGCCAGGCGACGCGGTCAACGAGGTGCTGATGGGCAACTGCCTGATGGCCGGTCAAGGCCAGGCGCCCGCGCGCCAGGCCATGCGCCGCGCCGGTCTGCCCGATTCGACCGGTGCCGTCACGATGAGCAAGATGTGCGGCTCGGCGATGCGCACGATGATGTTCGCGCACGACATGCTGCTGGCCGGCACGGCCGACGTGATGGTCGCCGGTGGCATGGAAAGCATGACCAACGCGCCGCACCTGATGTTCGCGCGCAAGGGCGTGAAGTACGGCGCTGCGCAGATGTTCGACCACATGGCGATGGACGGGCTGGAAGACGCCTACGAGCGCTTGCCGAATGGTGGCGGCAAGGCAATGGGCGTGTTCGCCGAGGCCTGTGTCGCCAAGTACGGCTTCAGCCGCGAAGCACAAGACCATTTCGCGATCGCCTCGACGACCCGCGCCAAGCAGGCCAACGAAGACGGCAGCTTCGACTGGGAGATGGCGCCGGTCACGCTGCCGGGCAAGGCTGGCGACACGGTGATCAAGTTCGACGAACAGCCCTTCAAGGCCAAGCTCGACAAGATCCCCGGCCTGAAGCCGGCGTTCAAGAAGGACGGCACGATCACCGCCGCCAATGCGTCGAGCATCTCCGACGGTGCCGCCGCGCTGGTGCTGATGCGCGAATCGACCGCTGCCAAGCTGGGCGCCAAGCCGATCGCGCGCATCGCTTCGCACGCTGTGCATGCGCAAGCGCCCGAGTGGTTCTCGACCGCGCCGGCCGGTGCGATCGACAAGGCCTTGAAGAAGGCTGGCTGGACCGCGGGCCAGGTTGACCTGTGGGAAGTCAACGAAGCCTTCGCCGCGGTCACGATGGCCGCCATGGCCGAGTTCAAGATCGCGCACGAGATCGTCAACGTGCATGGCGGTGCCTGCGCGCTGGGCCACCCGATCGGCGCCTCGGGCGCGCGCATCGTCGTCACGCTGCTGGGCGCTCTTCGCAAGCGTAACCTGAAGCGCGGCTGCGCGGCGCTGTGCATCGGCGGCGGCGAAGCCACTGCGATGACTGTGGAATTGCTCTGAACCATGCTGGGCACCCACGACCTTCTCCTTTTTGCGGCCACGGTGTTCGTGCTGAACGCGACACCGGGTGTCGACATGGCACTGACGGTGGGCACCACATTGCGCGCGGGCTGGCGGCAGGGGGTGGCCGTGGTGCTCGGTATCAACCTCGGGTGCGTGTTCCACACCTTCGCCGCGGCTTTCGGGCTCGCGGCGCTGTTGGCGACGTCGGCTGAGGCCTTCACGGTCGTCAAGCTCGTCGGCGCGGCTTACTTGCTGTACGTGGCCTGGGGCATGGCGCGGTCGGGCTTGGCGCGAAGTGCGTCGGATGACACCGCTGAGCCGGAGGTGCCGACCTCGTTCGCGCGCGGGGTGTGGCAGGGCTTCCTGACCAATGCCCTCAATCCCAAGGTGGCGCTGTTCTACCTTGCGCTGCTGCCGCAGTTCATCGATGCCGACGCGCCGCACAAGACGCTGGCCTTCATGTTCCTGGGCCTATGGTTCGTCGCGCAGGGCGGGCTGTTCTCGCTTGCGCTGGTGCTGCTGACGGCGCTGGCGCGGCACCTGCCGGCGCGGCCTGGTGTGGGCAGGGCGCTCAATCTTGGCGGCGCTGGACTCTTCACCTTCCTGGCTGTGCGCTTGGCGCTCGCCGAACGCCACTGAAGCCTCATGAATGTCCTGATCATCGGCGCGTCACGTGGCATTGGCCTCGAACTGACGCGCCAGTACCTGTCCGACGGCGCACGCGTGTTCGCCACCGCGCGCAACGAAGAGGGCCTCAAGCTGCTGCGCGATGAGGGCGCCCGCGTGCTGAAGCTGGACGTGACCGACGACGCCAGCGCACGGGGTCTGGCCTGGCAGATCGAGGGCGAAATCTTCGACACGGTGGTCGTCAACGCCGGCGTCTACGGCCCGCGGACTGACGGGTTGGACACGCCGACCGAGGCCGACTTCGACCAGGTGATGCGCACCAACGTGCTGGGCCCGATGCGTGTGATTCCGCAGTTGGTCGATGCCTTGGCTGAAGGCTCGAAGCTGGGCGTGATCTCGTCGCGCATGGGCTCGATGGGCTTGCGCACCAACGGCGGTGGTTGGCTGTACCGCGCGTCCAAGGCGGCGGTCAACTCGGTGCTGAAAGACGCGTCGTTTGCACTGGCCGGCAAGGCCATCTGCGTTGCGCTGCACCCGGGCTGGGTTCGCACCGACATGGGCGGCAGCGACGCCGACCTCGACGTGAAAGACAGCGCCCGAGACCTGCGCCGCACGCTGGCCGCGCTGACCCCCGCCGACAACGGCAGCTTCCTGAACCACGACGGCCAACCCCTGGCCTGGTAAGAACTCGAACGGAGACCCCATGCTGCTCAACGAAGACCACCGCGCGGTGCAAGACGCCGTGCGCTCGTACGTGCAAGACAAGATCGCGCCGCATGCTGCACGCTGGGACAAGGAACATCACTTCCCGGCCGCTGAGCTGAAGGGCCTGGCGGAGCTGGGTTGTTATGGCGTCGCGGTGCCGACGGAGTACGACGGCGCCGGACTGGACTACCTGGCGCTGGCGCTGATCCTCGAAGAGGTTGCG
>Ga0307515_10009882_pt1 | contig 18378 bp, 21 predicted proteins | sample 17_EM_MG_FD_194513 | JGI IMG/M metagenome (GOLD analysis project Ga0307515, IMG submission 194513) | Populus trichocarpa ectomycorrhiza microbial communities from riparian zone in the Pacific Northwest, United States - 17_EM | ecosystem: Host-associated > Plants > Roots > Unclassified | place...
CTTATTAATAAAATAGCTATGGCTGTGGCTTAGCTGTGTGGCTTAACGATTATCGCGATTCTACGCACGATTCTCAACGATTACGATTATTTTATCGATAAGAATCCCGTGATCGTTAAGACCCCTGTTTTGGTGTGACCTCTGCACGGACACTTTTGACGAGGTACTGTAGGTGGCGGCAAGTCTTCAAGGGGACGCTACTAGACAGCATTACTATCGAACTAGGTTAAACCGGTCCGATAATAATAGCCAACTAGGACAAATGCAGAGCCATTGAACATATGTATTATCTCTCTGTCTAGACGCCATGTTCGTACAACATGATCAGACCACGCAATATTTATTGGTTGTGGGGTGAGCAACATTTGTACCCCACCTGTATTCCCCACCTATCTTCGTGCATATGTTCCCAAGGTCCGTCTTCTGCGGGCCGCCGTCTAGTAATCTGGCTCTTCCGCCACCAACGATCTTGTTTAACTGCGGGGATTACAGCCATCGAGTACAAATCAAGGCCAGCTCTTCCTTCGTCCCAAGGTTCCTTCCCAAGGGACACTTCAAACTCGGAACCTACCAACGCACAAAATACCTTTGTTATCTTACCCTACAACTCTAACTATAGTGCATTATGGGCCTTATAATGGCGGCCGATGGCCAATTACTTCATTACCTTGTTGGGGCGGTTTCAACTGCTCTTGTGTATTGTGCATGGAGGGTAACTACCAATTACTTCGCTCTTCGATCTCTCAAAGTGCCGGGCCCATTGATCGCAAAACTTACCAGCAAATGGCTCTTTGTCCATGATACTGCAGGCAATAACGCGAACTGTGTCCAAGAGATACACAAGAAATATGGGGGCAATGTCGTACAGATTGCTCCAAGGGAGCTGTCGTTTTCTTCTGCCACCGCTATTAGGGATATTTACGGACCGTCCACCAAATGTTTCAAATCAGAGATTTATTCGGCCATGGGGCGTGAGGCAATTTTTCAAATGGTGGATCATGAGAGGCACAGAGAGCGACAAAAGAAAATAATGCACATCTTTGGCCTCAACGTGCTGCTACAGCTGGAACCTATGATACAAGAACAAGTCTCTAGGATGATAGATCTAGTTGAGAAATCAATTGGGAAGCCTTGCGAAGTGCTCTACATCACACGCATGCTCGCTCTGGATATTTCTGGTTTGTGCTTCTTTCCTCCATCTCGAGATAGGAAAGCATTTCTAACATATTAAACAGGTGAGGTCCTTCTCGGTAGGTCCTTCAATGCCCTTCAATCCGAAACAACACCATTCTACGTCCAGATGGTTGATAATGTGCATCCTGTGTGGGCTTTGGAAGGAAAGGCTCCCTGGCTGTTGAGATGCATCGAAAAGATTCCACTGAAATCTGTACAAGAGTTTCTTAGTGCCTCAGAATATATTTATAGCGTAGGTAACATCCGAAGAGCTACTTAGTAATTCATCACTGACATCAAGGAGTACGGCGAGGCTCAAATAAAAGAGTCCATCGAAAAGTTTGGGCGCTACGCGCAAAGACCCAATCTTATGACAAAGATGCTCGCTGGAGATCCGGGAAAGGGTATTGAACCTCTTTCGGATAAGGATATTTCCTCCGAAGTCAGCAATTTGATATTCGCTGCAACAGACACCACTGCTCTGGAGATGGCATATTTATTGTACGAACTCGCCTGCCATCCAGAATGGCAAGAAGCACTGAGGAGAGAAATCCAAGCCTCCGGCGTTAAAGAAGCAGACTTCTGCTATCTAAAGCTACAGCACCTTCCTATCCTGAATGCCCTCATCCAGGAGACCTTTCGTGTTCACCCGGGTGTCCCTCCTGGCCTTCCACGAACCACGCCCAAGCAGGGACACATGATAGATGGAATATTTGTACCTGGAGACGTAAGGACATAGTATCTCTAAATTTACTCCGACTAACACTCTTCCAGACTATTGTGCACGTTCAGGCACTCACTGTGCACAGAAACCCCAAGGTCTTTCCAGATCCTGAGTCTTTCAAGCCGCAGCGCTGGATTGAGACAAATGGTGGGACTTCTGAGATGCGCGAGCACATGTTTGTGTGGGGTTACGGGAACAGGATCTGCGCAGGGCAGAACATGGCTATAATGGAAATAAAGATAATGGCTGCTCGCATAACTGAGAAGTATACTTTGAGATTGGCGGGTGAGAAGACACATGACGACATGGTGATGATGGATCACTTTATCGGATTCGCGAAAGGGCATAGTTGCCCCCTGGTATTTGAGCGGCGTAAAGATTAGTTAATCTAGTAGATAGCCTCATTCCCTCCCTGAAAACGGATTTAGCCTATACGATTTGCTCGCCAAAGCAAAGTAATTCAAGTTCTCAATGGCATAAATGACTGAATGTAAATGAGAACGCAACGCCCTTCGGGGCCTCGAAGTCAGTTTATAGGAGATAGTACTCAGTATCTAGCTTCAGCAAGGCACCATTAAAACAAGCAGTCCGTAGATAAAAGCTCTAAAATATAATTATCATCTGGGTATATACCACGATTAGAATAGCATTATATGGCGGTCACCACCTGCACGGATCCAGTTCATATTTCCAATTTCGCTCTTAATATTCCAATAACTTCCTCCACAGCGCTCCTATAGCACCAGACCTAAAACCAACCCAAAGACACCCACACCAGCTCCAAATACAACTCCACGCCTGGCCGCTGCACCCGTGAAAAGAGGTGCGCTCGGTCCAGTGTAGCTTGCACTAGGTGCGGCCGTTCCGGTTGCGGCAACAGTCGTGTTTGAGTATTCATATCCGCCTGAAGGCGCGACATATGATGCTGAGGGTGCAACATACGATACTGAGGGGGCGACGTATGGTGCTGAGGAAGCGGCATACGGTGACGCGGCGCTGGCTGGGACGACAGATGCGACTGGCAGGGAAGCGGCAGAGTAGGCTGCGTAAGCGGATGAAGGTACGGGAATGACTTCCATGGTCAGCGCTTTGGTTGAGTGCAAGAGTGTTGTGGTGGGCATGGATGCTGCGCCGTATGGGACACCGCTGGAGATTGGGACTACGGAGCTGTAGGCTGGAGCAACAGAGCTATAAGCTTCAGCAGGAGAGCTATATCCTGCCGCGACGGGTGAGGATTCGGCGAGGCTGAAGTGGATCGAAACGGAAGAGCAGGCTGTTGTGTACTCTGGAATGGCCGTAGTGTACGGCGCGGGGGTAGAAGTTGGCACAGTCAAAGTCACAGTAGTAGGGTAAGGCGCGCAGTGCTCGCACACCGTCGCCTTCGTCGTGAAACCAGGGGCTGGGGCACCAGATGTCTGCCCTCCAGGGCAGTATGTCACAGTCTGTGTGATTACGGAAGTTGTGAATCCAGTCGGGCAGACGTCTACGTAGGAAGTTGCGATTACGGTTGTGATAGTTTCCTTTGCGCTGGTACTTGGGGCAGGAGCACCATAGCTGCCGCTTGTGGTCGCATAGACTGCTGAGCCGGATGAACTGAGTATTGCCGAAGAAACGGGAGCAACATATGAGGATGAAGCCACAGATGGGCTTGAAGCAGTGCTCAAGGTTACATATGACGAGAGACCGGCCGAAGAGCTCGTGGCCACAGAGGAACTTGAGACTGCGTAGGATACCACTGAGGAGCTCGAGGTAACAGAAGAAGCTACAGAGCTTGCCGCTACAGATGAGCTGTAGGCCTGGGATGAACTAGAACTTGCGGATGAACTAGAACTTGCGGATGAACTAGAAGCCTTTGACGAGCTAGAGGCCTTGTAGGATGTTGAGGTGGCGGATACACTGGAAGACTTCAAAGTGCTAGTTGCCTTAGATGTACTAGCCGCCTTAGAAGTGCTCATGGACTTCGACGAAGATTTCGCAGTTATGGTTGCCGGTACTGACCCAGAGCTGCTGCGACCATTGGCAATGCTGAGGGTGGTTAGGGGGAGGGGAGATGTGCTAGCAACCGGAATTTTAGAAGACAGCTTCGAGGATGAAGAGCTGGACACAACGGAATTTGCACGATAAACTTTGAACGAGTTGATCTCCCAGTAGCTCTCAGTAAATTTAGAAGGGTTGCCGCCGACGTATGCAACGCAAGAATCTAGGCCATCCTTCCCAGCTGCCATAGGACAACCAGAAGATTCTAATAGGGGGTGTTAACATCGTATTAACAATGGGGGAGTTTTGGAGTTTAAAGAACCTACGATAAGCGTTCCCAGCCCAGTCACCGCAGAAGGTGGTATCAAAAATGAATGTGTGGTTGTAGAAATGCGTGTCAATATCGCAAGAGCCAGCGAAATTGGCCTGAGGAGTTTTAAATTCGGAGGTATCTGGAAGTCCAAGGCTTATGCTGGGTGGGATCGATCCACGTTGGAAAAACCACATCTTGATAGCAGCTGAAGTCCACTCCACAGCAAACACACCACCGTTGGCATTGTTGAGGGCGGTGCCATAAGTGGCAGAGACGTTTGGTGTAACACCGCAGCCTAAAGTTGAGTAGGAAACGTCACAGATATCGCTTTTCAAAGTGCCGCTCTAGCCTGATCCAGCAACACTGCAGCCATCGGCCGTGTGCAACACCATCAAGTCGTCTGTGTTCGTATTTACGCCCTCAATGATGTCTAGATAAAGTCAGTCTTTCTAACTACCGGGAAGCACGATACGTGTCAAGGGGTGAATGTATATGGCTTAAAGGTTTCATATGTTGGAAAGGTGTTGCAGCCTACCAATTTCTCCATTCGCAGGCCAAACTCCAGAACCCACAGACTAGAACGCGGGCCACGATCCTAATTAGGTCAATTTACTTCTTTGAGTTATTGATGCCCAGTTCATACCACAGATACTTCCAGGCATATGTTGAATATCCGCAATAAATAGACCGTGTGTGTAACTCTTCTTCGTCTCGATACGCACGCTAGGCCGACCTTGGTCACTACTGGTATACTTGTTCGTGGAATCAACGCCCAGCTTTGCCGACGTAAGGCTTGTGCTGATTAACCCGGTAGATTTCGCGTCGTTATAGTCAAGATACCTGTTTTGTCAATAGCATGTCCCCAAATGGTTGAAGCGTAGAAAAGCTCACTTGACATAACCGTTGGTGGGATCTTTATTGCTGTTGAAATTAAAGCCATCAAAGAAATTCAAACCGGAGTAGGAGTCTTGTAGTGTGTAGGTAGTAGCAGAAACACGAGCAACAAGAGTGGATAGAAAAACAGAGCCAACACTCAGAAAGAGTGATGAGGAAGGCATCCTGATAAAAGAGAGACAGGTATGTTTAAAAGAGTGTACGTAGTTGAACTACAATAGCATGAGCAAGTACGAGAGAAGATTCTGAAGACCATGTCGAGAATGGGAGATTCTACCTATATCTGCCCCTGGCATCCATCTTGGTCTCTGCTCTGCTGACACCCTGGTTGACAGCCATCAGGGCTCGCGGCACAATGTGCAGGTACGGAAACCGCCTGGTGGACCATGGCACGCCGGAGGAAACAACCAGTCGGTGCTGGGCTAGAAACTTTCCCGAACCTGTATTCGGTGTGTGATTAGAACACCGATATCCTTGGGCCTCTCGTGCCCTACCACTCTTCGTAACCGTGCAAGCGACAAGCTTTAGTGGCACTCCCGTAATAATCTAAGCTCATGTGGCTGCCTTATGGCTGCTTTTGGGCGTAACCGCTGTTTTCAGGAAGGTGACGAATCCTCAAACTCGCGCTGTGAGTGGACAAAAGGGCATGAATGAAACGCCACGTTCAGGAGGCCACGACGACAACGTTAACGCCCGTGTTTTTGGAGGTTGGAAAATATACCGTTTTTTCGAGAAAATTAAGATCGTCGAACCACCTGCCGCATAAAGATCCCATGCAACGGTAGCATTCTACCATCAAGTGATCTGTGCACTGGCAAAATAACAAATGGACATCCCAACTTAATCCGATTGGTTCTATTAGGCTGGATCTTATCGATAACTGTTGGACGAATTGTACCTCGTACGCCTCTCACGTACTTAGGATTTTATTAAGTCTATTAAAAGGTAGGTAGACTTGGTAGAGCCCTTAAAAAGATTGTTTCTGTAGCTATATTAATAACTATATAAAAGGGAGGGGTAAAAGAGAGATATATGTAGATAATATTACGTGATAACATTAAGAGGCCACTAAAAGATAGATAGCTAGCCTTGTTACGGACTCATTACGTAAGAACACGAGTACGAGCTCCGCCCTCCAGCAAATTTCGCTACTTTGCGTACTAGAGAACTTCAAGTTTAACTCCTGCGATTAAGCTTAAAAATCAAAGACTTTACCTTTCTTGCCTATGCACAGTCTGTCTTCCAAGCGCACAGTATCTACGCTGGATGGTGCACTTGACTATTTATTAGCGAAATCAGATGCCCGCCGCGCGCGCGAGACACTGAAGGTCGTACAGGCTGTACCAACATGATGAACTGAATAATGATTGAATATACGAGCTTTCAGTGCAGTCCTGTTTCCCTCCTTTCCTCTAGTCTCCGGCGCGCTTCTCCAAAAACCTGAATGCACCAAGCATGGTCGACGGCTCAATCATTCCCGCCGCACCTGCTCCGCCTGGCTTCGTTTCTAGCTTTTGGCGGCTGGACACCGAGGACCGAAAGCCTTACAGTTGTGAATGTCATATTTCTGATTGTCCCAACTTTAGCTCTATGCTTACGCCTTTTCACTCGCATCCATGTTATGCGTCTATTTGGTATTGATGATTGTGAACAATTTCTAATTTCCCTTCACACTGACTGCTCGAAGCTTTTATGCGGTTATTGTTTTAACTTGCGTCCACATAACGATACTTGCTTTGGCAAGGGCAGCTGTTCACTTGCCCCGCGTTTTGAAATTCTGAGCTAAAATCCACTAAATTCGGGGGTTATCTGCTCTACAACGTGCTCTTTGTTAAAAAAGTGAGCAACCGCGTGCCATGGGGCTTAAGAAACCTTGTCAGCTAACCTATGCAGTGATTGACTACGGCTTGGGCGAGCGCATTAGGCATTCTCGCCCGAACTTCTTAAGGTTGGAAGCTCTGCCTTCCATCACTTACTGTCCCATAGAAGCGCGCTCCTCTTCGTTTCCTCTTCATTGCATCTTTACCTCCCCTACTTTCGGCGTGGAATGACTATGTCTTGCAGACATGGATGATTGCCGCAATCTAGTCATTAAAGTCTCCATTCTCCTTTACCGGCGCATAATTCCTATCAAAAACTTCCGTATCCAATGGTGGGTGACACTAGCCATCACCGTCGGATATAGCATATGCGTCAGCATATTCTCCTGCACACTGATAGCAAAATCCTGGGACCTAACCATCACAACCAGCCACTGCATCAACACCAGGGCATTCTACATCGCCAACGGAGTCTTGAATGGCGTCACCGACCTAGCTATCTTAGCCTTACTGATTCCAATTATGAGGGGTCTCACGCTTTCGAGGAGAAAAATCGGTATTTCCGCTTTATTTGCTGTCAACGTTGTAGGTTTCCTGCCATGCTGTGGTCTATTCGGAATCTACCCGTCTTAAACAAGTGCGCTGCAGCACACCTCGAACAAAGGATGTGCATCGTGAGTGTAATTCGCGTAGGATTACTCGTTGACTACCTCAACCATGGCTCAACTGATCCGACATACTATATTCCCGGCGGTTACATGGGGTAAGCCCTTTCACCTACCATCTTTTAGCAAACGTCGTCAGCCCAATTCTAACTCCCTCCAGCTATATTGAATACAACTGCTCCATCATCTGCGCCTGCGGAGTAACCTACAAGCCGTTCTTACAGTGCAACTTCGGCTTCCTCCAGAAAAATCGCAGCAGCAGCGTCCCCACCACGCGGTTCTCGCGCTCCGTGACATCCAAGAAGCTCATAGATCCCCGCTCCGAGTTATTCAAAACGGTGCGGTTGATGGACGATGAAAACGAGGATGAGGAGAACCCAAATAGTATTGAGCTAGGTGTGATGTCCGAGCCTGGCTGCCACTCAATGTCCAGCACGCAGTGCAAAAACAGGGACTCGGAGGGCCAGGAGCAGACAGGCGGGCACCACAATGCAGCGGATGAGTGAGATGGATACGAATTAGCCTTTATGAACGCTGTATTAAAGGTTGGGTATACCAGGGATTTTGTAGATATAGGATTGGGAACTCTGGAGGACATTTGTCTGGGAGCATTTTGCGGCGTTGCGATACGAAAATCTCATTCATTACTTGTCAAGATATGGCTGCTATGGTTGGTTTCATCCGGATACTGCGTTCAAATGCTACTGCTACTAGATGTCCAATAGAAAATGCTCTTTCTGAGAGCTTTACAAATTTGAGTCAAATACATGCCAACACTCCGGTATCTTTATTCAGCTCAAAAACTACGCTAGACGAGTGCCCTAACTCGTCTTGACCCCTGACTTGTTGCCTCAACACGGCCTCTCGTCGTTGCCTCACGGGTCATCACCACACATTCACCGTCCAAAATAGCAGAGCGCATCACTTGTCAACATTTGCATACAGATTAAACCAGTTCTATAATACAGCGCAAAGACGTCCTTTAGGAGCGTAATCATCACAACCAAAAACCCATTACTCATTGCCCGTGTCCCCCACACAATTAGGCGCAGGCTCGCAGCCACACCATGTTCTACCCCTAACTAGTACTAATCCGCGCAGTCGGCCTCCCCAGGCAAACACTCGCAAGCTCAAAAATTGCACTGCAAGATAAGACCTCCCAAGCGCCCGAACCCCGCATAGTGGTATCACCGGCCCATTCACCGAAAAAAGAAAAAGAGCAAAAACACAACAGAAACAACAGAGCAGCCATCAAACAGAACCCACTTTTCCCTTCCCATCCCATCCCATCACATCCCATCCCATCTACAGAATCAGAAACCTCGCACCGCGTCCGGAGTACAGATCCCCCGTCCCCATCCCAACCCCAACCCCAACCCCAACCCCAAGCCCATCAGCCCTCGTTCTTCCGCCGCAAATGCTCCTGCAGCACCATCATATCCGTGCGCGCCGCCGGCTCGGCCTCAAGGATATCCTTCAGATTGCGCATGCGGATCTCGTCCATATCGGGCGCGGCCTGCAGCATCTGCACGACGACGGGGGCGTCGATGAAGCGGTCGAAGATCTGGACCGCGAGGCGGTTCGCGTGGTGCGCGCCCGGCGGGTACGGGCTGCCGTAGTTCGCGCCCACCGGCGTGTAGCCCGTCACGGGCGAGAATTGCGGGCCGGGGTGAGGCACCGAGCCCGGCAGGGGCGGGTAGCTGTGGTTTGGCGCGGCGGGAGTGGCTAGGGGACCGCCGGGGACGGTGCCGTCGAGAGTCTGGTGCAGGCTCGGGGTGTTGTCCGCGGAGTTGGCTGGGGTCTTTGTCCGGGCGATGAGGGCGAGGAGGAGGATATTGTGCGGACGCGGTGTCTCGACTGTGCAGTACTCGAGCATGTCGAGGAAGGAGGGGAGAGGGTCGGCGCCGGCTGCTATGGGTATAACGTATAGGTCTCGCGCTGCGTCGTGTCCGAGTTTCTCAGGTGGCACGACTCCCCAGCGTCCTCGCGAAAAGAAATAGTCGAACAGTTTGTCGATGCGGGCACGGCCATCTTTGTTGACAGGGCTGATGAAAAGGACGGCAACGTCATTGGTCGCGCTTCCACGCATGCCTGACACATAGTCGTTACCCTTGGAATGCTCGATTCGACCTGTTATTGGTATTGTGGAAGGCAGGATCTGGTTCCAAGGGATTTTCTGCCCAACATCACCGCCGGCAACGAGGCGCGTGACAGCAGCGAACGGGCCTACGGCGGGCATGTCGACAGTACCATGCCAGCATACTGTAGAATCGCCGCTGTAGTCCGCTGGAGAGTACATCTCCTCGTCGTTGTCTTCGTCTTTCAGCAGACGGTCAACATCTGCATCGTCACCAGGGCCTTCTTGCTGCTGTGAATGAACCGTAAATGAACTCTGACGCCTATGGAAAGCCTGTTGCTCCTGGTCGGGAGAACGGACATGTCGCCATACCTCTTTCACATCGAAAGCGGATGAAGGATGTCTAGCTGACGAAGCTGATGGAGGAGCTGAAGTATCGACGGTAAGAGGACGCGTCTTTCCAACATCCTCAGGCAGCTCCACTCTCATTGGGCTTACTGTATCCATTGGAGAGTCAGTATCACCCGCCGCTTTCTCCTCCTGAACACTGTCACGATGGCGACGCTCTGGGACAGTGAATACAGACTCCTCTGCACCACGATTTGCTTGATTATCGTCATCTATTAACTCCTCTCCTTTATGGGTCTTGCGGATGCGGGGTCCCTTCTCCTCAACCAGGACAACCTGCTTGTCATTTTCCTCCCTCAGGGCTGCATATTCTCGCTGTTTGTCCTCACTAGCCATATCTTCAGAAGACATTGTGGTAAGTTCATGAGCCTTTAGAGATCCAGATAGGATCCGATCAAGCAAAGCAGTGTTTTTCTTCACATTGAACATGATAGACCTAAACTTGATGGTATAGGGCGAATCATTTCCAGACGGAGCGCCATGGTTATCCACCATTGCCTGGTCCGTTTCCATGGATAGTCGGGATGAGATTGAGCTGGGAGTTTCGCCATCTGGAATCCTATATCTCCGCTGTTTAGAAGCTTGTTTGATTAGATCGGCTAACAACTTGGTGACCGAGTCGACCATGGCCCTCCGGAGGCTGGGTAGAGAGGCCGATTGCGATGAAACAGAACGTTGGGTTGGCTTTTCGTGCCCTTGCACATTTGATTTACGCCTCTTCGCCTCGGTGCCATCTTTCTCAGTAACTGTTTCTCTCCGCCGCTTCTCCCCTACAGGCGACTGGGGTTGACTTCGCGGTGCATCCGGCTTTATGGTCTGCTAGAATAGGTTAGTAAAATTTCAGTATTGGAAGTCCCAGAGCTCTTACCTTTGCTTCCCTTTGGCCGTTAGCACCTTCTATGGGAGTCACATCGTACTTTGTCGCAGGTTCTGGCGCTGGAATGGCAGCAGGTGGAGGCTGAGGCTGGGACTGAGGTTGAGGCTGAGGCTGAGGTTGAGGTTGGGGCTGAGGCCTCGGACTATTGACATCTTCTTCTATCTCAGACCGTACTTCGCTCGGACGAGACTGCTTGGCAGTCGTGCTCGCCTTGAGGGGTTTCTGGCCCTTCTTGCGGTTCCATGGCTTCTCTCCTCGAGCCATAGCAGCCAGTAGTTCGACATGGTCCTCTGGTCTGCATTGCTCACAGTAGTATGTCCTCGATTCCCATTCATCGCCCTCCTTAAGACCCAAGCACTTGACGTGTTGCCAGGCCTCGCAAATGTCGCAAGCAATCATTTGTCTTCCTTTGATATCCCTCTGCACCCCGCAAACGCAACGGATAACAGCGTCATCCTCTCCCTCGTTCTCGGTTTGCGCCGACTGGGAACGGGCGGCTTGGGCCTTGCCACCAGCTTTGCCTTTAGCAGGTCGCTTTGGCGCAGGTTCCTCGAGGGGATCTTGATTCTTGGTATGATGACCCTTGTTGGCGCGGCCGGATCGTCGTGGTTCGTCTGCAAATAAAGTATTAGCGTATGCGCCGTATAATGGTTGAGTATTGATATATAGCTCGCGCGAGGTGCGAAACCTCAACATAGGCACACACGGTGCACTCTGCTTACCGGCCATGATGGGCGACACGTAAATTGGGTTTCAACAGGTGTGGCGAGAAGTTTATAGTTCAAATAGCGCGCAAAGCTTCACGACTCTACTACGGAATTTGAATCGTAGATAGGTAATACAAAAGGGCATGCGGCCACAGAAATAGACAACTAGACAACGGCTTGCAATGTCCCCTCTCCCGAATCAGCCTTTGCTGCTTGTTGGTGATGAACGACAGGCGGATGCCAGATGATGGCTGGGCCTGGCGTCCTTTGCAACAACCTTGGAACTCTCCCTTTCTTCGCGAGGTTAAGCAGGCGAGGATCAATCACGAGAAGTAGCTCGACGGAGGCAGGTCCCGCACGACGCAAACAGAACAGACAGATGCGATTGTCACTTCACGTCAGATGGCGATGGGTGTTGTCGCGAAGACGGCGGGCGGGCGGGTTGGTGTTGATGGAATGATGCGAAGAAGAGGCGCAACACCTCGTTAAAGAATGCGGAGCTTTTGTACTTTGCCTAGCGCCTTGGCATGGCATCAAAAACACTAATCTACTTTAGGCAGAAGACTAGTGCAGGCCTCGGGCTTACCGTCGCCGTCAGATCAGCAAAGCGTAGTTAACCACCTCTCGCATCGTTCGCACAGCACACAATCTACATACTATACTCGCCATCGCGCAAGCACTATTTATTCCTGCTTTTCATCTCAGCATACTGCACTCCACATGGCAGACGTTCGCTCAATGCTCCGCCAGGAGCGAGCCGCTCGCCAACAAAATGGCAAAGCTGTAAAGGTATCCGCTGCGCCCGCACTTGCTCCAAGTGGGAAAAAGCGAAAAGCATCCGACGATGATCTTGGGGAAAGGAAGAGAACAAAAGCTGAAGAAGCGAAAAGTCTCCCAGCCGGCTTCTTCGACGGGGATCCTGGCAAAGCTAGGGAGGTTCAAGACGCCAGTCTACAAGACACCCTGGCTGCACTTGGGAAGGAAGGAGCTCCCGCAGACATTCAGCAACAGCCAGCTGACGCAACACTATTGACCGAAGCACTCTCATCATTACCCGCTGGGTTTTTCAATGCGTTAGCGCAACAGCAACCCACAACTACCGATACCGTAGACGAGGACGAATGGGCAGCGTTTGAGCGGGACGTAGCAACACCACCGCCGGAACAACACGTCGTGCCAGCGTTGAACGCTTCGGCAACTATCGAAGCTGCGCCAATATCAGCAGCTGAGCTCGCGGCGCAAGCCAGGGATGATCAGAACGCCCAACGGGGAAGAAGAGACGCAGAGATTGAGGCGGAAAAGGAAGATGCTGCGCGATATCTAGAAGAGGAATTCGATGAGATGGAAGAGTTAGAGGCAAGAGTCCGGAAATTGCGAGAGAAAAGGGAGGCATTGCGACAGTCACACGAGCAGGAGAAAATGGATGATGTGGTTGAAGTGGCTCCTCAGCCTCAAGATGACAGCGCGGAAGACGAAAGTGATGACGATTATGATGAGGATGAATGGGATAGCTGGCGATTTCGAGCCCCTTGAAATGCCGGACCATAATATGCTATCAATTACCCTGTTCAAACCTGTATCCTAGATCTGTACTATATCATAACGAACCTCGAGGTATTCCAAGCGATGCCTTTTCTTAACATGCGCAGCCCAATCTTCACTTTCGAAGCTAGGCGTGAGATTGCGTTGCACTTGGTCCAAGGTTACATCTGGGTCGCAGTGAATATTCAGGCCACTGTAGGCCATGACGTACGTAGGAGACTTTCAGAAACTGACCGCGAATGTCAATTTCATAGCAAAGACCACTGAAGACCATCGCGGCTCTAACAAGAGCTTTTGGTGACAGTCGATTCTCCCACACTTTGGAGCAACCTTGGTCGTTGCCAGCTCCACACGGGAAAGATCAGTCACTAAGGGTATCATAAGCATGGCCAAACAACTCTCCTTACTTTTCATCATAATGATTGCAAAGTCTCTTAATCATGAAGATGCCTCAGCGCCGTTACGCAATTCTTCAAATTACCGTTGCTTCAAGGAGTCCAAGGTTCTCGCTTCCTGGGCTCTCTATTCACGAATTCGGCACTGTACTGTGATTGTGTATAATGCAAGCACGGCTTGGAGGAGTAACAAATAGTCTTTTTTTTATTTAAATATAATGCCGCCTAAGGACGGTCAATCTTTGACCTATCAGAAGCATCCAAAATTTAGGGCATCAACTCTGACGGCGCCAAGCCTCCACGTCCGCTTATTGCTGAACGTCGCCCGCAACTGTCCTACACCCTAGAGCAGCCACAATTCCCCTCCACACGTATCCCCTCGGCTTCCATAAACCCCGCAAACAGAAGAATCCAACACTCCTTAAAATACCTGCTGCGAAACGACGGAAATGTCGAGGCGACTAAATCCGGGCGCTGATCGCGCCGCGCAGAACCAACAAACCCTAAAGAGCCTGGTGAAATTAGAATCGAACAAGAGCTGTGCGGATTGTAAAAGAAACAAACGTAGGACATTTCTCTTCTTCCTAGTACCCTCATGAATAAATTCCATTGACCGACCTTTAAAAACAGACCCAAGATGGGCTAGCTGGAATATAGGTATCTTCATTTGCATCCGGTACGTGTGATTATCTGCAAGAAAGAGACTGAGGACACTGCGCATTACAGGCGCTGACCAAGTCTACAGATGTTCTGGAATACATCGAGGCATGGGAACGCATATCAGTCGAGTCAAGTCTGTGGATTTGGACTCTTGGACGGATGAACAACTGCAGAGCATGCTACGATGGGGCAATGAGAGGGCCAACAAGTCAGTGCAGTGTTTGTGAAGAAATCATGAATCATCACTGATATACACAGATATTGGGAAGCGAAATTAGCACCAGGCCATGTACCTTCCGAGTCGTAAGACTTCCTAATAAGCGCCGTACTACGTCGTGGATTAACCCCACCACAGGAAGATCGAAAACTTCATACGAACAAAGTACGAGTCAAAGCGGTGGGTGATGGATGGTGGCATACCGGACCCGGCGACACTGGATGTTGAGGGAGACGATGATGTAGTACGTTGACCACAATACGCTCCGTTTCGGAGTATAAATGCTGATAATGGATAAAAAGCCATTAAATGTCGTTCAAGAGAAAGCCAAGTTGGAAAGATCAGTATCACAACGTGCAGCTGCTACTTCCAGCCAGACCATCCAGCCACCAGCCAGACAGCAGCAGAATGTTGATCTATTTGGTGATGATCCTACTGAAGCGCCTCCTCGACCGAATACTACCGGACCATCGATCACTAGACCTGCTCCACCAAAAGCAGAACCCGCTTCACCCAGGCAGACGAAGCCAGCCGACTCGTTACTTGGATTGGACTTCTTTGGCAGCTCGCAGTCTGCCCCTCCAGAGAGGTCTTCAAGCACAGGTCCAGCCACGTCGTCAATGCCATCAAGGCCAGATTTGAAACAATCAATACTTTCACTCTATGCTTCTACCCCAAAGCCATCTTCCCAACCTATGGCGCAGCATGGCCACTCCGGTTCCTTCGGAGGACTCCAATCCTCAAGCTCTCAAAATCCACCACAGCAGTCCGGCCTAGGAGGGTTGAACGACACTTTTAGCAGCTTGAATTTCAGTCCGCCACCCGCTCAACAGCAGCCTAAGCCCTCCGCTTTCTCCGACCTCGCCAACTACTCAAGTCACCGTTCCACACCATCTTCCTCAGCTTTTGGCGGTGGAGGGAGCTTCTTCGATACCGCTCCCAAATCCCCACCAGCCAATAAACCACCTCCACAGAAGCAAAGGACTTTTAGCTCGTCTAGTGGCTTCGGCGACTTCGAATCCTTCGCTCCCACCACGACTACCGCTCCCCCTAAACCAGCCGCAAGCTCCAGCTCGGGTATGGGCGACCTATTCGGTTTCTCGACGCCAGCCCCCGCACCCTCCGCACCACCCAAACCAGCTGCCGCCCCCCCATCAACCAACCTAAGCTCCGCCTTCAACCTCTCTTCCCCCGCCCCACTGCCGCAGCAGCCTAAGGCGCAACCAGCAGCCGCATCTAAGTTTTCGGGCTTGTCAAATCTGGATGCCTGGGGGACAAACGAGGCGTGGGGTGGCTCGAGCAACACTACTACCACCGCTTCACACACCGCCGCGCCGAAGTCTCCTGGGTGGGGCTCCGCAGCGAAAACGACGTCGCCGCGAATTAGTGCTGATGAGGATTTTGGTGGGTGGAGCAGCGCGGCTCCAACCACTACGACGAACACCAATGCTCGTGGAACTGGGCCAGGGACGGCACCGAAGCCTTTAGGGGGGATGGGAGGAGATGATTTGTTTTCGAACGTTTGGGAGTAGGGAGTGTTTTGGGGTCCGCATGTTTTAAAGGGAGTTATAACGATATCATGAGGGATAAGGGATGAAGGGTTGGAAGGAATAGGCGGTGTTAGGAGAAACTGGTTGCGATAGCAGAAGTGAAAATGATAAAGCCTAGATCGCCTAGCAGAATTGGTTGCGGTGTAGCCGAAACCTCTAAGTGATCTAGAATACGGTTGAGATCTTCTCTCATCTTCGAGTCAGTCGTCCAGCTTAGAGGTTGCTCTAGCAGAATATCGATTCTGGGGAAGTATCAACTCTGGCAGAACATCAACGTTAAAATACATTGAAGATTCTCATGGACTAGGGCTAGTTAATAATACAATCCCCGCTCCCCAACGCCAGAAACCCATCTCGCACCCGCGTACAACTTCAAGAAAACGCCTGAGCCAATGCGCTAACTGCAATCCAACTCTCCTCCCCACTGCGGAGGAATATGATACAATCTCCGCCCTCACCCTGTGCCCCTCCCCTCCACTTCCTCTCCTCACCGTCTCTCCCCCCATCCGCAACCCTACCCCCGCCATCCAGACCCAGCACCAGCACCAGACCCAGCACCGACTCTCTAAGCTCCCACTCCGCGACAAGGAGGAAGAGAAGGGATCTAGAACACCAGATGCCAGATCCAGTACAGCACCAGCGCGGCGGCGACGATAATGCCCGCGAGCTTCAGGATGGCGACCTTGTTCCCAGACTGCGCCATGCGGCCCAGGCGCGCCGCGCTGCCCTTCAGCGAGCCGGAGAAGGTCGAAAAGGTTTCGTTCTGGAGAGGCCGTATGTCAGGTCAGTGACGGTTGTTGGGGGGGACGAGTGGGCAGGAGGGTGGAGGCGTGGGCTTGAGGAAGAGTGGAGTGGAGGGTGGAGGCGTGGGCTTGAGGAAGAGTGGAGTGGAGGGTGGAGGGTGGAGGGTGGAAGGGGGAGCAGAGCACGTACGGCATTGTCGATGATGTGCTGGTCCCGCGCGTTGTCGTAGATGTCGATCGTCACGCCCCGCAGCGCGGAGACTTTGGAGGCTAGTTCGTCGAGCCGCGAGTTGTTCTGCCTAGGGGGTTCGCAATCGCGTTAGCTGTCGTGCGGTTGGGGGTTGGGGCTCGGGCGGCGGAGAGGTACCTTTCGCGCTCGTAGGCGTCGGACATGGTGGATGGGTGGAGGAGGGAGGGGGATTAAGCGGAGACCGGCGGTTTGGTGGCAATAGAAGGATCCAGATGGTATTCCTTAAGATCTGAAAGGTAATTTATAGCTTATTAGAGGGAGCTGGATAAGGTCTAAGGGCGTGGGGACTTGTGGATATGTGGATGGTGTGGTTTGGGAATTTGAAGGTTGCTCGCAACTGTTCCCGATCGTGATGGCTGTGCCAAGCCTGCGCTGTCTTGGTTTACGGTAGGGCTGGGATCTAAGGAGGAATTGGCTCCCTGGCGCTGGCGCATCAGTTTCGCTAACGTGAGCAACGGGGTTATGACGGTCCATGGGGTTATGACGGTGGCCTTACCGCCTAGTATTTTGCCTGCAAACAAGCATTTGGCAGAATTTTGGTGTTCAAAACCGTCATAACCCCATGGACCGTCATAACCCCGTTGCTCACGTTAGGCCTGAGGAACGCCGGCGTTGGGAATGGGCAAAATTCGGCTCCCTACGGAGGTCGGTAACAATGCCAAGTGCACCTTCCCAATTAGGCAGTTAGGATACGTTTCCTTAGAAAACTCTCTACAGAGCCTTAAAAAGGCTAGAATTTTATATGTAATATATCTAGACGTCAATTAGGCATAAAGAATGTGGAGAATTAAGGTTATAGAAGCTTCTGCTTAAGCAGAAAAGGATGCATTCTGCGGTCGCACAATTCTGGGGCGCTTCGGCCGCCCGACCGCTGGGACGCCTAAGTGCCCCGTTAACTACTAAAGCAGAGGCTTCTACAACCTTATTTTACTAATTCCTTTTGCCTAATTAACGACTAGATAGATTCTAAATATATTATTAGTGTTTTTAATACTCTTATAGGTAGTTATTACGGGTGGTAAGCTTGGGGTATCCTAACTGCCTAATTGGGAAGGTGCACTTGGCATTGTTACCGACCTCCGTAACGCTAGGTTGTTCAAGTGCCAGCGAAAAGGATGTATCAGCCTCAGGCCGAAATATTTTTGACGTTGATGATCTGACTAAAAGGGCCAGAACATCGCTAGTTCTATTCCATTAAGGATATTTTTACCGTTTGATGATCCACTTCGTTCCCAGAAGCAAAGAGACGACTTTACAATTGTCGGGAATGAGGCAATTTGCCGTCACGTACGGCAAATTGCCGTCACGTGATGGCAAGTTGCCATCACGTGTCGCCGCGGCACTAGCGTGGCGAGGAGCCTTAAGCTCCTCGCCCTTCCTCATTCC
>Ga0307515_10009883_pt1 | contig 18375 bp, 18 predicted proteins | sample 17_EM_MG_FD_194513 | JGI IMG/M metagenome (GOLD analysis project Ga0307515, IMG submission 194513) | Populus trichocarpa ectomycorrhiza microbial communities from riparian zone in the Pacific Northwest, United States - 17_EM | ecosystem: Host-associated > Plants > Roots > Unclassified | place...
CCTGCCGCGTACTGGAACTCGAGGACCTGCTGCCCGACGAGGTCAAGGGCGACGGCATCCGCCTCGACCCGACCAAGCTGACGATCGACATCTCGCAAAGCGGCTACTCGGCCGACGAGTTGCGCGACGAGCTGATCGGCCGCTACAACATCCAGGTCGAGAAGAACACGCACAACACCTTGACGCTGTTGCTGACGATCGGCACGACGCGCAGCAAGGTCAGTCGCCTGTTCGACGCGATGCTGCGCCTGGCCAAGGAAAAGCGCGCCCCGCGTGCCTATGCGCGCGTGCCCGAGGCGCCGCGCTTCACCGAGCTGGCCTGCCTGCCGCGCGACGCGTTCTACGAAGCCGGCGAACGCCTGCCGTTGCTGGACGACCATGGCCAACCGAACGCCCAGCTGACCGGCCGCGTCTGCTGCGACCAGATCGTGCCGTACCCGCCAGGCATCCCGGTGCTGGTGCCCGGCCAGGTGATCGAAGCCAACATCGTGGCCTACCTGGTGCGCCTGCTGCAAACGCAAAAATCCATCGACCTGCACGGGCTCGCGCTGGTCGATGGCGAAATGCATTTGCGGGTGCTCAGCGAGGCCGAGCGGGCGGCGTTGCCGGCTCGCTAAGGGCGCAGCGCCTGGGCGGGGAGTGCAAACGCACTCTCCAGATCCCACGCCACAAGGCGCTCATCCTGCGTGCGCCGCGTCCCGACGGGCCCATACGGCATGTCCATGTGGCGGCGAACAATGCCAATGCCCGGCGCGTACCACGTCGCGCAGCTCACTTCGACCAGGCGCTGCTCGCCAGTGGTCTCGGTGGTCCGCTGCTTGATGAAGGTATCGACCCGCACGGCGCGAACACTGCCCAGTCCAGGAAGGCTGAGCTGCTCTTCCCCGACAACGCGTCGGTAGACGACATACTCGAAGCGGTCCGGCACGCCGTCGCCCGTGCGGTCGTGGCCGGAATCGTCCAGATCGACCAGTTCGATCTGGTCGCCGACCCGCACCGGTGATCTCAGCTCGACCCACTCGTCGCAGGTGGTCACGGCGCCGAGCAACCCACAGGCACCGAAATGAACCACATCGCCGTGTCGATGTGCCAACTGCACGTCGGTGCTGTTGGCAGAGGTCCTCTCTCGCACACCATCTTCGAACGCGCGCTGGGAAACATCGATGCGCCACCCAGTTGGCGACGTCGACGACTCCGCTTCGTACGTCCACGTCGACCCCGGCTGCAAGGGCCGCAGCACGGTGGCGTCCTCTTGAAGCATCGCGCCAAGCTCCGGTGCCTCGGGCATCAGGCGATCATGGCCCCCACCGCAGCCAGCGAGTGCCGCCAGCACCAGCATCGCCATGGCCTGTTTGATCGAATTTCTGCGCCTCATCGCCCCCCCTAAGGCATGAATGAAGGGGCGGCATCTACGGATGCGCCCCTTTTTGTATGTCGCCGAATTCTAGGAGGGCCGATCGTTCACTGATTCAGGCGAATTCTGTACTCGATCACATCGCCCCAGATCGGCTTGTAGTCGCAGTTGGTCGGCTTCAAGTTCCACGACAGGATCGAGCGGGCGTTGCGGGTCAGCGCGTTCATCGGCTCGACCGTCTGCAGGTTGTCAACGGCATGGGCCAGCACTGCGAACTGCCACGGCGGGGCGGTGGTCGCGTTGGACAGGTGGACATGGTCCTGTCCGACCGGCACGAAGCCGCCACCGGCATCGACGCAATGCAGCACGTACTCGCGGCTGCCGGGGTTCGGCGCGGTGCCGAAGCCGAAGTTCTGCTTGATCTTCAACGGGCACATGAAGCCGCGGCGCTGCGGGTCATAACCGCAGCAAGGCATCTCTTCGTAGTACAGGCTGCCGACGTAGCTGACCTTGGCGCCGCACTGACGCGCCGCGGTGTAGAACGGGTCGTCGGGCGGGATCTTCAGCCCGTCCTGCGCGCAGTACTGGAACTGGTCGTACAGCTTGGCCTGCAGCGCCAGCTGATCGGCCTCGGGCAGTTTGACGTTCAGCGCCAGCTGCTTGGCCACACTCTCGGTCACCTCGGGGCCGCAGACTGTGTCGGACTGGGCATGGGCCGGCGACAGGCCCGCCAGCGCCAGCAGCGGGGCCAGCGCCAGGGCGCGCAGCCATTGGGTCAGCGTGGGTGTCATGGGAAGCTCCTTGCGATTGATCTGACGTTGACCGGCTTTCACCGGTGAAATCAGTCTGCGCGCCCAGGTGGCCACACCCCATCCCGCATACAGCCCATCAGGCCCCTAGTCCTGTCCCCAGAATGACAGGGCCCACTTGCATAACGACACAAGTCAGCAGTTGCCGGATCGGCAGGCCCATACTAATACTGGGCCACTCCTCTTGACAGGATCACCCCCATGTCTACCCCGACCTCCCCGCTGCGCTGGGCCGTGCTGCCCTTTCAGCCCTTCCGCCTCGCGTTCGCTTTGGCTGCGCTCGGCTGCAGCGCCTTGGCCGGTGCCGCCAGCGTCACGCCGACCGTGCTCTACAAGTTCCCCTTCGCCTACCAGAACAACTACGGCGAGGGCCGGTTGGCTCAGGGCGGCGACGGGCGCATCTTCATCGCCACGCATCAAACGCAGTACCTGTCGTGCGGCTCGCTGCTGGCGCTGAACCCGGTCAGCGGCGTGGTCAGCAAGGTGACGCTGGACCACGACGCCTTGGGCTGCATGCCCACCGACAGCCTGAATGCCGACGCGCAGGGTGCGCTGTGGGGCACGATGGGCACCAAGGGCCCGGGCAAGCGCGGCAGCCTGTTCCGCATCCCGTCTGGTGGCGCCCCCACCGTGGCGCACGCGTACAGCAAGCTTGAAGGTTATGCCGGCGCTTCGGTGCCGGTGCCGTGGGCCGACGGCAGCCTCAGAACAACACGCATCTTCACCCCGCAGGGCTCCTCCGGGCAGTTCGAGCGCAACGCGGCGCCAGCCTACCAACCCGAGCTGTACCACCAGGTGACGCCCGACGATGGCATCGTCCAGCCAAACACACTGGCCAGTCGCGGTGATGGTTATCTCTACGGCCTGGCTGTCAACAATGAAGGCGAAGGCGGGACGTCGATGTTCCGCGTCAACGATGCGGGCAAGCTGAAGGTCCTGGTCAAGTTCTATCCTTATGGCTTCGGGGTCGGCGATCTGGTCGACGGCCACGACGGTTACTTCTACCTGACGACCCACAGCAACGGCGACGACGCGCCTCTTGGCAGCGTGCTACGCACCAGCCCCGAGGGCAACACCACGGTGCTGCACCAGTTCAACGGCGCCGACGGCTCCTACCCGACCAGCGCACCGATCCGCGCCAGCGACGGCTGGCTGTACGGCACCTGCGCCAGCGGCGGCAGCTACAACCACGGCGTGATCTACCGCCTGCAACCCGACGGTGGTGGCTACGAGGTGCTGTACCACTTCGACGACCAGTCCCGCGGTGGTGCACCGCGTTCGGGCCTGCTGCAAGCCAGCGACGGGCTTCTGTACGGCCGCAACATCAGCGGCGGCGCGCACGCCAGCGGTGTGGTGTTCCGCTTCAGCCCACCGGCGCCCTGAGCGGCGCGGCCCGGCCGCCGCGAGGCGGCCGGGCATCCATCAGGGCAAGCCGTCCCAGTCGGTCAGGCGCTCGTCGGTCACGTCGCGGCCGATGCCGGATTCGGAGGGCTGGTCCAGCCGGCGACGCACGACACCCAGCGACGGGGCGTACCAGACCGTCTGGGTCGAGGTGACAGTGGGCAGCTTCTGGCCGTCCTTCGACAACACCACGCGCGCCGCGGTGATGCGGTCGATGCGCACCGCCTGCTGGGTCGGCGGCCCGTTCAGGTCGACGTCTTCGGTGCCGATGACGCGGCTGTAGGTGGCCAGGTCGAGGGCCTCGGCGTGGCCGTCACCATCGGTGTCCGGCACCATGTTCGACAAGCGTTGGTCGATGGCGACGATCTGGTCGTTCACGCGCACCGGCGAACGCAGCTCGATCAGGTTGGCGAAGTCGTTGATGCCGTCGCCGTTGGCGTCGATCGGGTCGGGCTGGATGATGTTGCCGTTGACCGCGGTGACATGCACCTGGCTGGCGCCGCCATCGAAGGTGTTGGTGCCCGATTCGGTCACGCCGGGCGACGCGCTGGTCTGGGTGATCACGTTGGTGTACGAGTCGCCGTCGGGCGCAATGCCGGCGTACTGCCAGCTGGCGCCGGCCACCAGCGGCCGCAGCACGGTCGCATCGTTGAACAGCGTGGCGCCGAGGGCCGGCGCCGTGGGCACCAGGCCGGTGGGCCCCGAGTCGTCGTCGGTGGTGTCGCTGCCGCCGCAACCGGCCAGTGCCAACGTGGTCAGCGCGGTGGCCAGTGCCGTGCGGGCCAGCACCCGCTGTCGTTTGCCCATCGAGGGCTGGAGGTAGTTCACGTTCATCTCCCGTGTGTCGATGTTTTCACTGTACCTGTTGCTTCGATGACGCCCCGCGGGCCACGGCCAGCGCCTGCCAGAAGCGCGCATCTTGCGAGGTCGCGAAGTTGATCCGCATCAGCGTGCTCGGCCGGCGTGTCGCGTGGAACAAATGGCCGGGCGCGAGCAGCCAGCCCTGGTCCAGCAGGGTGTGGGCCAGCGGTTCGGTGTCGACGCCCGTGTCGACCCAGCCGAACAGGCCTTGCGGCGGCGTCACGAAGCGGCAGCCATGGCCTTGCGCGAGTTGCACACTGCGGTGGCGTGCCGCGTCGAGCCGCGTCGTCACGCGCTCAGCGTGGCGGCGCAGGCTGCCTTGCTCCAGACAGTGGGCCACGGCCTGCTCCAGCACCGCCGGTGTGGTCAGCGTCGACAGCAGCTTCACGTCGATCAAGCGCTCGACCAGTGACGGCGGCGCCGCGACATAGCCGACGCGCCAGCTGGGGGTCAGGATCTTCGAGAAGCCGCTGACGTAGAGCGTTCGCTGCAGGCCATCGAGCGCGGCCAGTCGCGGCAGGTGGTTCGGCGCGAGGTGGGCGTAGGTGTCGTCTTCGACGATGCGAAAGTCGTGCGCTTCGGCGAGCTTGAGCACCTGGTGCGCGTCGGCCAGGCTCAGCGAATGGCCGGTCGGGTTGTGAAGCACCGACACCGTCACGTAAAGCCGTGGCCGGTGCTCGCGCGCCAGCGTCGCCATCACGTTCAGGTCCGGCCCGTCGGCGCCGCGCGGCACCGGCAGCAAGCGCATGCCCAGCTGCGTCAGCCGCGCGTATTCGACCGCCCAGCCCGGCTCATCGACCAGCACCGCGTCGCCAGGCGACAGCAGCGCGCGCGAGACGATGTCCAGCGCATGGGTCGCGCCGGTCGAGGTGACGATCTGTGAAGCCTGGGCCCGCACGCCAAAGTCGGCCAGCTTGATCGCCAATGCTTCGCGCAAGCGGCTGTCGCCCGCCGGTTGGCCGTACTGCAGCGCCAGCGCCGAGTCGCCATGCGTCAACACCCGGCGCAGCGCGCTGGCCAGCAGCGGCAGGTCCAGCCAGTCAGGCGGGAGCGTGCCCAGGCCGGGCGCGGGCAGTTGGCTGGCGCCATGGAACATGCCGCGGATCAGCGCGGTCGCATCCACTGGCGCGACCCGTGGCGGCGGCGCCGCCTTCGCCGGTGCAAGCGCCGGATCGGGTGAAGCGCTATGCGGGCCACGGCCGCCTTCCCGCACGAAGAAGCCGCGTTGACGGCGCGCCTCGACCAGCCCCTGCGCCAGCAGCTGGTCGTAGGCGGCGACCACAGTGTGCGGGCTGACGCCATGGCGGCGCGCGCAGTCGCGCACCGAGGGCAGCCGTGCGCCCGGCGCCAACAGCCGCTGGCGGATGCGCTCGGCGAACTGGCCGGCCAGTTGCTCGGTCAGCGTGGCGCCGGCGGCGCGGGTCAAGGCAAAGGCGTCGGGGGCGTTCATGGGTGTGTCGGCAACGTCAGCAATACAGTTTGGTGGCGTGCGCCGCTCAACTGTACCGGCACTGTACTGGTCAGCCGCCTAGACTGTCCAGATGCCCGCGCTGCCCACCGACCCTCTGACGCCCGAGTCCGCCCGGCGTGGTCTGCTGCTCGGGGCCGTGGGCGTCGTGATCTTTGCGCTGACCTTTCCGATGACGCGCCTGGCGGTCGGGCCGGCCGACGCGCCGCAGCTGCCGCCCGCCTTCGTGACCGCCGGCCGCGCGGCCGGCGCGGGCTTGCTGAGCGTGGCCTACCTGCTGGCCACGCGCGCGCCCTGGCCGCAAAAGCGCCACCTGCTGGCGCTGGTGCTGAGTGCACTCGGCACCGTGGTCGGCTTTCCGCTCGGCATTGCGTTGGCCTTGCGCGAGGTGCCCGCGATGCACGCCGCCGTCGTGACCGGCATCCTGCCGCTGGCCACCGCGGCCATTGCCGCATTGGCCCTGCGCCAGCGTGCATCGACCGGCTTCTGGGTCTGCTCGGTGCTGGGTTGCTTGCTGGTACTGGCTTTTGCCGCACACGAAGGCGGCGGCGCGCTGTCCGGCGCCGATGGTTGGCTGCTGCTGGCGGTGTTCAGCGCCGCCGGTGGCTACGTGGCCGGCGCCCGGCTGGCCGCCGAATGGCCGGCCGAGCAGGTGATCTCGTGGGTGCTGGTGTTGAGTTTGCCGCTGACGGCGCCGTTGGCTTGGCTCTGGTGGCCCGATGCACCGGTCGCGCCCTCGGCCTGGGGCGGCTTCGCGTACGTCACGCTGTTCTCGATGTGGATCGGCTTCTTCGCCTGGTACCGCGGGCTCGCGCTGGGCGGCGCGCTGCGGGTCAGCCAAGTTCAGTTGCTGCAGCCGTTTCTTGCGCTGCTGTTCGCGGTGCCGGTGCTGGGCGAGCGGCTCGAAGCGTCGACCCTGGTGTTTGCAGCGGCTGTGCTGGCCACTGTGATGGTCGGCAAGCAGATGCCGGTGCGGACCGCCGCGCTCACCACCGCCCAACCAGCCAGCCAATCGGGGGTGACACGGTGAAGACCTTGGGCCTGCTGGGCGGCATGAGCTGGGAATCGACGCTGGTCTACTACCGGCTGCTGAACCAGGGCGTGGCCGCCCGCCTGGGTGGCTTGCACGGCGCCTCGCTGCGCTTGGCCAGCGTCGATTTCGACGGCATCGCCGCGCAACAGCGCGCCGGCGACTGGGCCGGCGCCGCCGAGGTGCTGGGCCGCACAGCCGCCCAGTTGCGGGCCGCGGGCGCCGAAGGGCTGCTGATCGCCAGCAACACGATGCACAAGGTCGCAGCGCCGATCGTCGAAGCCTGTGGCCTGCCGCTGCTGCACATCGGTGACGCGACCGGCCGCGCCCTGCGCGCCGCCGGCCACACCCGGGTCGGCCTGCTCGGCACCCGCTTCACGATGGAAGACCGTTTTCTCGTCGACCACCTGGCCGATCGGCATGGCGTGACCGTGGTGACGCCCGGCCCGGCCGAGCGCGACGAAGTCCACCGCGTGATCTACGACGAACTCTGCCGCGGCCAGACGTTGCCTGCGTCACGAGATCGCTTCGTGCAAATCATGAACGGCTTGGCGGAACAAGGCTGCGAGGCCATCATCCTGGGCTGCACGGAGATCTCCCTGCTGACCCCACCCGATCACCCACCCGAACCGGACGGCTGGCCACTGCCACTGTTCGACACCACCGCATTGCACGCTCACGAGGCGGTGCAATGGATGCTGACTGAGGAAATCCGACCATGACCATCACCGCCCCCACCAGTGCCTGGCACCTCGCGCAACGCGCGGCCCGCATGAACCCTTCGATCATTCGCGAGATCCTGAAGGTCACCGAGCAACCGGGCGTGCTGTCGCTGGCCGGCGGCCTGCCCTCGCCCGAGACCTTCCCGATCGAGGCGATGCGCGAAGCCACCGCCAAGGTGCTGGCCGAGACGCCGAAAGAGGCGCTGCAGTACGCCGCCAGCGAAGGCTTCGGTCCGCTGCGCGAGTGGGTCGCCGCGCACCTGGCCAAACAGGGCCAGCACGTCACGCCGGCGCAGGTGTTGATCACCACCGGCTCGCAACAGGGCCTGGACCTGGTCGGCAAGGTGCTGGTCGACGCCGGCGCGCCGGTCGCCGTCGAAACACCGACCTACCTCGGCGCGCTGCAGGCCTTCGCGCCCTACGAGCCGATCTTCAGGAGCCTGGCCAGCGATGCCCACGGCCCGCTGCCCGAGGCGATCGAGGCCCTGCCGCACGACGCGCCGGGCACCCGCTTCGCCTATGTGCTGCCGAACTTCCAGAACCCGACCGGCCGCGTGATCCCCGAGGCGCGCCGCCAGGCGATCGTCAAGGCCGCGCAGGCCGCGCGTGTGCCGCTGGTCGAAGACAACCCGTACGGCGACCTGTGGTTCGACGAAGCCCCGCCGGCGCCGCTGGCTTCGCGCTGGCCCGAAGGCACTATCTACCTCGGCTCGTTCTCGAAGGTGCTGGCCCCGGGCCTGCGGCTGGGCTATGTGGTGGCGCCGCCGGAGCTGTGCCCGAAGCTGCTGCAAGCCAAGCAGGCGGCCGACCTGCACACGCCGGGCTTCAACCAGCGCGTGGTCTACGAGGTGATCAAGAACGGTTTCCTCGACCAGCACGTGCCGACGATCCGCGCCCGCTACAAGGCGCAGCGCGACGCGATGGCCGCGGCGCTGCAAGAGCACCTGCCGGCCGGCAGCGACTGGTCGGCCCCGCTGGGCGGCATGTTCTTCTGGGTCCGCCTGCCCGAGGGCTGCCATGCGCTGGCGCTGCTCGAGCAGGCCGTGGCCGCGGGCGTCGCCTACGTGCCCGGCGAAGCGTTCTACGCCCACTCACCGGACGTGCGCACGATGCGCCTGTCGTTCGTCACGCTGGCGCCGGACGACATCCGCACCGCGGTGGCAGCGCTGGGCCGTGTGCTCAATCGCCACCTGAACGAAGAGCTCGAACAAGTCACCCCCTGAGGTTCTCCATGCGCCGATTCAGCCAGCTCGACGTCTTCACCGCCACGCCCTTGAAGGGCAACCCGCTCGCGGTCGTGCACGACGCCGATGGCCTGACGGATGCCGAGATGCAGACCTTCGCCAAGTGGACGAACCTGAGCGAAACGACCTTCCTGCTGCCGCCCACCGATGCGCGCGCCGACTACCGGGTGCGCATCTTCACGCCCGGCGGCGAACTGCCGTTCGCCGGCCACCCGACGCTGGGCAGCTGCCACGCCTGGCTGGCCGCCGGCGGGCAGCCACGTGACGGCCAGCAGGTCATCCAGCAATGCGGCGTCGGCCTGGTGACGGTGCGGCGCGATGGCGAGCGACTGGCCTTTGCAGCGCCGCCGCTGAAGCGAGACCCGGTCGACGACGAGCTGCTGGTCCAGGTGGTCAGTGCGCTGGGTCTGCCAGCGACCGAGCTGCTCGGCGCCTGCTGGCTCGACAACGGGCCGAAGTGGCTGGCCCTGCGGATGGCCAGTGCATCGCGCCTGCGTGCCCTGAAGCCGGACCATGGCCGGCTGAAGACGCTGGCCAAGGTCGGGCTGGTCGCGGCGCAGGATGCCGAGGGCGGCGCCGACACGCAGTTCGAAGTGCGCGCCTTCGCGGCGCCGATCGGCGTCGAAGAAGACCCGGTCACCGGCAGCCTGAACGCCGGCCTCGCGCAATGGCTGATCGGCGAGGGCCTGGCGCCGGCGCAGTACGTCGCAGCGCAAGGCACGGCGATGGGCCGCGCCGGTCGCGTGCATGTGGTGCGCGACCCGGCCAGCGGAACGATCTGGGTCGGCGGCGACGTGACGCCCTGCATCAGCGGCACGCTGAGCCTGTAGCAGAGACGCTGCAGGCTTGTAAGCCCCTGTGCCAGTGCCTTCACGACCCGGGCTTTCGCGCCTACATTCGGGTCCACCTCAGATTGGACCCGGAGACTTCTGCATGTTTCGCCTCAGCTTCTTGACCACCACCACCCTGCTCGCCATGGCCTGCGCCGGCTGCAGCACCCCCGACTCGCACAGCCATGGCGGCGGCGGTGAGGGCATGGACGCCCACATGGCCTCGATGAAGGGCAAGGTCGCGTTCGCCACGCTGACGCCGACCCAGGGCAACAACGTGCGCGGCCTGTTCGTGTTCCACCAGATGGGCGACCAGGTGATGGTGCACGCCCAGGTCAGCGGCCTGAAGCCGAACGCCGAGCACGGCATCCACGTGCACGAGAAAGGTGACTGCGCCAGCACCGACGGCACCAGCGCCGGCGGCCACTTCAACCCCGACGGCAAGCCGCACGGCCCGCAGGCCGCGGCCCACCACGCCGGCGACATGCCGGCGCTGAAGGCCGACGCGAACGGCGTCGCGAACCAGAAGTTCACGCTCAGCGGCCCGACCGTCAGTGCTGGCGCGGCCAGCCTGGTCGAGCACGCCGTGATCGTGCACGCCGCCCCCGACGACTACACCACCCAACCGACCGGCAACTCCGGCGCCCGCATCGCGTGCGGCGTGATCGCCGGCATGTGAACCCCACCGCCCCGCCATGACCATCACACCGCCGACTACTGAACTGTTCCGCGACGACGCCGACCTGGTTGAATGCGAAGCGGTGGTCACCGCGGTGGATGGTCTGGCGGTGCAGTTGGACCGCACGGTGTTCTACCCGCAGGGTGGGGGCCAGGCCGGCGACGCGGGCATGCTGCAGTTGCCCGATGGGCGCACGCTGGCGGTGGCCGACACCCGCAAGGGCACCGAGCCGGGCCAGATCCTGCACCTGCTGGCCGAGCCGGCCGATGGTGTGCTGCAGGTCGGTGACCGCGTCGCGGTACGCATCGACACCGCGCGCCGGCAAGCCCACCGGCGCTTTCACACCACCACGCACCTGCTGTGTGCGCTGGTGCCGCACCCGGTCGACGGCTGCTCGATCACCGCCGGCTATGCGCGGCTGGACTTCCACATGACCGAGCCGCTGGACAAGGAAGCCCTGACAGCCGGCCTGGCGCGCTATGTCGCCGCGGCACACCCGGTGACCACGCGCTGGATCACCGACGCTGATCTCGACGCCAACCCGCAGCTGGTGCGCAGCATGAGCGTGCAACCCCCTCGTGGCTCGGGCCGTGTGCGGCTGGTCGAAGTGCAAGGCGTCGATCTGCAGCCATGCGGGGGGACGCACGTGAACAACACGGCGGATATCGGGCCGGTGATCGTCACGAAGATTGAGAAGAAGAGTGCCACCACCCGCAGGGTGGTGCTGGGGTTCGCCCCGGCGAACCCCAACGGCGCATAGCGCCGCGCTCTTCTTCCGGCGCAGGCTCATGTCGGCTTCGGCCGACGTGAAGGGCGCCTTGGCGCCCGGGCCGGAGCCAGAAGAAGACGGCGGCAGGACCGCCGCGCGCCGTGGCGGCGCCTCTTCCCATGTTCGCCACCTCTGTGCGCGCCGCTACGCGCCCCTCTGTCGCGCCCCACCCACACCCTCCTGCCACGCCACGGTCATTTCCGTGACACAACATCCATCGCTGGCACTTCCCGCAGGCACACGTCTTGCCAAACACGTTGCCGTGACTTGTCGAAACACCCCATGGTCGACGGCGCGGCCGGCGCACCGTACATTGCGCGTTCTGCCGCCACGTGTTGTTCGCCATGCCTTTGCAGTCGACCGATGACCGCCGCCTTGCTTCGCGCACCGCGCTGGCCTATCGGCTTCGCGCGGTCCGGGCCCACAGCCTCGCATTGGCCGAGCCGCTGTCGGCCGAAGACCAGGGCGCGCAGTCGATGCCCGATGCCAGCCCGACCAAGTGGCACCTGGCCCACACCAGCTGGTTCTTCGAAGCGGTGGTGCTGCAGGCTTTTGCGCCGCACTACCGCCCGTTCGATGTGCGCTTTGGCCGGCTGTTCAACAGCTACTACGAGAGCCTGGGCACACGCCACCCTCGACCCCAGCGCGGGCTGTTGACCCGCCCGGCACTGGCCGAGGTGCTGAGCTACCGCACCCATGTCGACGAGGCACTGCAAGCCTTTGTCGAAGGTGCCGATGCCGACACCTGGGCCCAGGCCGCGCCGCTGCTCGAACTCGGCCTGCAACATGAGCAACAGCACCAGGAGCTGATCCTGACCGACGTGCTGCACCTGCTGTCGCTGAACCCCCTGGCGCCCGCCTACCGGCCGGCCACGCCCCCTGCCCCGAGCGCCCACGTGGGCGACAGCGGCTGGTGGGAATGCGCCGGCGGCGAAGCCGAAGTGGGGCGCGACGCGCGTGAAGGTTTCGCCTTCGACAACGAAGGCCCTCGCCATGTCGTGCGGCTGGCGCCGTTCGCGCTGGCGCGCGAGCTGGTGACCAACCGCCAGGTCCAGGCCTTCATCGCCGATGGCGGCTACCACCGGCCAGATTTCTGGCTGTCCGACGGCTGGGCCACGGCGCAGGCCCAAGGCTGGCAAGCCCCGCTGTACTGGCGTGATGGCGAGCGCCAGTTCACGCTGCACGGCGAGCAACCGCTGCAGCCCGACGCGCCCGCCAGCCACTTGAGCTTTTACGAAGCCTCAGCGCTGGCCGCCTGGGCCGGCGCGCGGCTGCCGACCGAGTTCGAGTGGGAGGCCGCCGCACGCGCCTGGGACGTGGCCACGCCCACCGGGCCGGGCCCGCTGCAGCCGGCGCCACGCCGCAGCGGCGCCGACCTGCAGTGCTTCGGCGCCGTCTGGCAATGGACCCGCTCGTCCTACGACCCCTACCCGCGCTTCAAGCCCTTTGCCGGCACCGCCGCCGAGTACAACGGCAAGTTCATGGTTGGCCAGCTGGTGCTGCGTGGCAGCAGCTGCGCCACGCCACCGGGCCACGCCCGCATCAGTTACCGCAACTTCTTTCCGCCCTCGGCACGCTGGCAGTTCAGCGGCGTGCGCTTGGCGCGTGACATCGACGCATGAAACCCTCGCCCGACACCTGCGCCAGCGAATTCGCCCACGAGATGCAAGCGGCGTTGACGCAGCTGCCGCGCCGCATTTCGCCCAAGTGGTTCTACGACGCCGAGGGCTCGCGCCTGTTTGACGCGATCTGCGAGTTGCCCGAGTACTACCCGACGCGCACCGAGCTGGGCCTGCTGGACCGCAATGCCCACGACATCGCGCGCCGCCTCGGCCCGGGGGTCGAACTGGTCGAATTCGGCGCCGGCAGTCTGCGCAAGGTGCGCCTGCTGCTGGATGCGCTGGAGCGGCCCGCCGGCCTGCTGCCAATCGACATCTCGGCCGAGCACCTGCACGCCAGCGCGGCTCAGCTGCAGCATGACCGGCCCGGGCTGGCGGTGCGTCCGCTGGCCGCCGATTTCATGCAGGACCTGGTGCTGCCGCCGGCCCATGGGCCACGGGTGGGTTTCTTTCCTGGCAGCTCGATCGGCAATTTCGAGCCAGGCGAAGCGCGCCAGCTGCTGCAACGCATGGCCGGTTGGCTGGATGGTGGGCTGCTGATCGGCGTCGACCTGGTCAAGGACCCCGACCTGCTGCACGCCGCCTACAACGACGCGCAGGGCGTGACGGCACGCTTCAACCGCAACCTGCTGGCGCGCGCCAACAGTGAGTTGGGTGCCGATTTCGAGCTGAGCCGTTGGGCCCACAGCGCGTTCTATCACCCGGCGCTGCAGCGCATCGAGATGCACCTGATCAGCCGCAGCGACCAGGTGGTGCAGCTGTGCGGCCACGCCATCAAGGTGGCCGAGGGCGACAGCGTGCACACCGAGAACTCGTACAAGTACACCGTGGCCGGCTTCCAGCGCCTGGCCCGCAGCGCCGGCTTCGAGCCGGAGACGGTGTGGGTCGACGCGCGACGCTGGTTCGCGCTGCATTGGCTCAAGCCTACCGCGGCGTGAGGCTGTAAGGCCAGGCGGCGCTCGGGCGACCGACGAGCAGGCCCACCGCCCTTCAGCGCGGTGTGGCACCGTCCGTTGAAGGAGCCCGCATGCCCCGTCGCTGTTTTCCCGTCACCGCCCAGGCGCTGGCGGCCCTGGCCATGGCCATGGCCACGTTGACCACCGTGCAGGCCGCGTCGACGTCGTGCATGTCAGCCGATGCCGCCGCGCCCAGACTGATCGTCGAGCTGTACACGTCGGAAGGCTGCAGCTCGTGCCCACCGGCCGACCAGTGGCTGGCGGCGCTGCCGCGCGATGGCTCGGTCCTGGCGCTGGCCTTTCATGTTGACTACTGGGACAGCCTGGGCTGGGCCGACCGCTTTGCCGACGCGGCCTACACCGGCCGCCAGCGACATCTGCAGGCCAGCAGCGGCGCGCGTTTTGTCTACACCCCGCAGCTGATCGTCGGCGGCCGAGATTTCCCCGGCTGGCGCCAGTTGCCTGCGGCAGCTTTGGTGGCCAGTGCGCCGCTCTTGTCGGCCGACGCCCCCAGCCTGCGCCTGCGCCGCGAGGGCGCGCAGCTGATCGCCGAGGTGGGCGCCGGTGGCGGTGGGCAGTTGGCCGGCTACTGGGCTTTGCTCGAAGACGGCCACCAGAGTCGGGTGGCCGCGGGCGAAAACGCCGGCCAGGCGCTGCGCCACGAACACGTGGTGAAGCGCTACGAGCCGGTCGCTGCCTGGCCCGCCAGTCAGGCGCAGCAATGGCGTTGGACGGTGCCCAGCGTCAGCGCCGGCCATGCGGCACAGGCGGTCTTCGTGCTGACCGATGCCGGTGGCGGCCAGCCGCTGCGGGCGCAGCAACTGACGCTGGCCAACGCGCCCGGCTGCTGAGCGCCCCGGGACTCGGCAAGCCGAGCCCGCCTTGCAGGCCGCGCCGAGCCAGTGGCTCGGCCCCCCGCTAGGCACGGACAGTCCACTGGACTGTCCCGTGTCCGAGCAAGGCCCCCGAGGGGATCAAGGAACTCGGGAGCGGCCCTTCGTTTCCTTGAGAAGCCCGCGCGCCGGCAATGCAGTCAGTTCACTCTTTGCGGTAGTTGTCGTGGCAGGCCTTGCAGCTCTTGCCAACGTCGCCGACCGCGGCCTTGATCTGGTCGATGTTGCCGCCCTTGGCCACGACGTTCAGCTTGGCCACCTCTTCCTGCATCTTGCTGGCCGCCGCCTTGAACTTGTCCTGCTCGGTCCAGATCTCCGGCTTGGCTTTGGTCTCGCCGTTGCTGGTGCCCTCGATGAAGCCGGCGTAGGGCAGCTTGGACATCGTGGCGACGATCTCGGCATTGGCCTGCACCGCCGCCGCGTCGAACGGCACCTTGCCACTGGCCATCGCCGCGACGCGGCCGAAGTGGTTGGCCATCACGGTGAACGCGGCCTTGCGGTACTTGATCGCGTCTTCGGGCTTCTGGAACTGTGCGGCAGCCGGCAAAGCGGTGACCAGGCCAGCGGCCGCTGCAGCGGCCAGGACGAGACGATTCATGCGATTTCCTCCAAGGGGTGGGAACGGTTCGTTCGAACGGCATCGCCTGTCGGTAGCTGAGCGCCCCCAGGGCCGGGCTGCGCCCAGCCCGCCCCCCGTGGGGGACCCAGAAACTCGGGAACGGCCCTTCGTTTCTTGAGAAGCTGCAAGGGCACGTCGGCCCGCGATCAGGTCGATCCGATGAGTGTACGCAGCGCTTGCAGGCGCTATGGCGTCACGTGTCGCTGAGTCGCCCCGGGGAAAGCCCGCATCGTCAGGGTTGTCGCGGGGGCTGGATTCGGCACGGTGCCGCGGGTATGGTGACGGCCCCGCCTCAGCGCGCGATGCCGCCGTACCCGATGTCACCTGACGATGCCACCCCAGCCTTGGTCGCGACCCGCGTATGGGACCTGCCCACGCGGCTGTTCCATTGGCTGCTGGCCGCCTGCGTGCTGGGCCTGGTGATCACCGGCAACGTCGGCGGCAACGCGCTCGAGTGGCACATGCGGTTTGGCGTGTCGGTCGGCGCACTGCTGGTGTTCCGTCTGGTCTGGGGCGTGCTCGGTGGCCGCTGGTCTCGCTTCACGAGCTTTCTGTACTCACCGGCGGCGCTGGCGCGTTACCTGCGGGGCCGGCCACTGCCGCAGGACCATTTCGACATCGGCCACAACCCGCTCGGCAGCTTCTCGGTCTTCGCCTTGCTCGGCGTGCTGCTGCTGCAAGTGTCCACCGGCTTGATGGCCGACGACGAGATCGCCACCACCGGGCCGCTGAACCGCTTTGTCAGCAGCGCCACCGCCAGTCTCGCCACCGGTTGGCACAAAGGCTATGGCCCGTGGCTGATCTATGCGCTGGTGGCGCTGCACCTGGCGGCGATCACCTACTACGTGCGCTGGAAGAAGCAGATGCTGCTGCGGCCCATGTGGCACGGCGACAAGCTGCTGCCGGCCGGTAGCCCCGCCAGCACCGACCACCGGGTCGCCCGGGTGGTCGCAGGCCTGCTGGCCCTGGCCTGCGCCGCCTCGGCGGTGTGGATCTACAGGCTGGGTTAGAGCCAGCAGGCCCTAGACTCACACCCCCAAGCACTCGCCGCCTCATCGGCATGCCCACCCCCGAGATACGGCTGCAAACGCCGGACACCCCCGACGCGCTGGCCGCGACGCGCGACATCATGCGCGAGTACGCCGAGTCGCTCGACATCGACCTGTGCTTCCAGAACTTCGAGGCCGAACTGACCTCGTTGCCGGGCGAATACGACGCCCCGGGCGGCGCGCTGCTGCTGGCCTGGGTGGACGGCGAACTGGCCGGCTGCGGCGCCTTCCGTCCGCTGCCCGATGTGGACTACGCCAACGCCTGCGAGATGAAGCGGCTGTACGTGCGGCGCGCCTTTCGCCGCTTCGGCCTCGGCCGCGTGCTGGCCGAAGCCTTGATGGACACCGCCTTGCAGGCCGGCTACTCGGCGATGCTGCTGGACACGCTGGACGACATGGAGGCGGCGCGTGAGCTGTACGCCTCACTCGGCTTCGAGAACATCCCGCCGTATTACTTCAACCCGATTCCCGGTGCGCATTACCTGAAGGCGGACCTGCACGGCAACACGCGCTGGTAGATGGAGCACCCGGTGGCGGAATACCGCCGCCACCCGCCGAGCGGGTGCGCGGCCGCTCGGGAGCGGCCCAGCGCTGGCCGCGCTGGGGCACCCGGTGGCTTGTGTTATCGCCGCCACCGGCCGGGTAACGATGCGGTCAGGGGCGCCTTTGCCCCGTGACAGTCAGCGTTCCAGCAAACTGGCCGCCAGGCAGAGGTCTTCCCAGGCCTTGGCCTTGTCGGCCGGTTGGCGCAGCAGGTAGGCGGGGTGGTAGGTGACGATCAGTGGCACGCCTTCGTAGCGGTGCACGCGGCCACGCAGGCGGCCGATCGCGTCGTCCGAGCGCAGCAGCGACTGCACCGCGAAGCGGCCCATCGCCAGGATCACCTTGGGCTGCACCAGCGCTAACTGGCGGCGCAGGAACGGCTCGCAGCGCGCCAGCTCGGCCGGCTCCGGGTTGCGGTTGCGCGGCGGCCGGCATTTCAGCGTGTTGGCGATGAAGACCTGTTGCTCCGGCGGCGCCTCGCTGCGCGTCAGGCCGAGCGCCTTCAGCATCGCGTCGAGCAACTGACCGGCGGGGCCGACGAAGGGTTCACCGCGCAGGTCTTCCTGTTCGCCCGGCGCCTCGCCGACGATCATCCAATGAGCACGTGGGTTGCCGACGCCGAACACGGTCTGGGTGCGGCCTTCGCAGAGGGCGCAGGCCTGGCAGGCGGCGACCGCGGCGCGCAGCGACGGCCAGTCCAGCGTCGCCACCTCGCCGGTCAGCGGCTCAAGTGCGACAGCCGGCTCCGCGGCAGCGACCGTGGCCGGGCGGATCGGCACGATCGGTCGCTCGGATGCCGGCGGTGACGGCCTCGGCGCGGCGGACACGGCCGGAGACGGTGCATCGGGCAGGACTTCGGCCGGCGCACCGGGCGGCGCCCAGACGCTCAGCCCCATCGCCCGCAGCATCGCGCGCTGGCGTTCAGTCCAGGCCATGCGTGACTGCCCCCGGTTCGGCGGCGGTGGGGTCGAGCATCCAGCGCATCACCACCGCGTGTTCACGCTGGCCCAGCGCGGCCGGGTAGTAGCCCTTGCGCAGGCCGATGGATTCGAAGCCCCAGCGTTCGTAGAGGCGTCGCGCCCGCTCGTTGCTCTCGCGCACCTCGAGCCAGATCTGCACGGCTTTCTGCGCGCGCGCGACGTCGGCCAGATGGGCCAGCAGCGCACGGGCGTGGCCTTGGCCTTCGTAGGCCGGCGCGACGGTGAGGTTGAGCAGGTGCAGCTCTTCGACACCGGGCATCGCGACGCAGTAGCCCAGCAGCTCGCGCCCGACGACCCGCAGGTCGGCCTGGTAGCCGGCAGCCAACGAATCGGTGAAGTGGCCGCGCGACCAGGGAAAGGGATAGGCCTGCAGCTCGATCGCCATCACCCGGTCGAGATCGGTCACCGTCATCGACCGTTGGCCGGTGACCAGAGGGCGGCGCTCGACGGCACTCACCGGTGCGCCCTCGGGCCTGCGGCCCGCCCGACCCACGGAGGGGCCAGGCGCTCGCCAGGCATGGTCCGTCCACTGGGACGGACCATGCCCGG
>Ga0307515_10009884_pt1 | contig 18373 bp, 13 predicted proteins | sample 17_EM_MG_FD_194513 | JGI IMG/M metagenome (GOLD analysis project Ga0307515, IMG submission 194513) | Populus trichocarpa ectomycorrhiza microbial communities from riparian zone in the Pacific Northwest, United States - 17_EM | ecosystem: Host-associated > Plants > Roots > Unclassified | place...
GTGTCTAGATGCAATTTGGTAAATCAAGCATATCTTTTAATTCGACTGTTGGTTCGTATTGAAATTTTGACAAAAGATTATGAAAGCCTTGTTTCCCATTAAAATTTCATGATGATTAGAGATCGAGAAGACATTCAAATAAGGCTCAGAAGTTACTGTGCAAGATTGTCTTTATTTATCTTGTTGTATTTTGATTCTTTTTCCTATTTAGATTATAAATTTTAATTTAATTAGAATTTTACCATTTAAAAATCCTAATGCTAAATTGATTCTATCAATTAAGTTTTAATTAGAAATCATTTTCTATAAATGATTTTAGAATTAATATAAATAGGGATGTTAGGTTTATTTTAAGATGAAGACTATTATTTAAACTTTTAATAAAATATTAGAGATTTATCTCTAAATTTCTCTACAACCTTGGAGTTTGAGAACCCTAGTTTTTAATCACATTATACGCCGTGTCATGAACTCCTTTATTAGTTTTCATTTCTTCATAGGGAAGGTCATCAGCAACATACTGTACCCTAGAAGTTGGGTTTGGTCATTTTGTTTGAAGAGCCGAGCAGTGCCCATTGTATTCTTCCCTCTGAAATCTACGAGTATTTTAATTTTTCAACTTAGTTCATAGCAATAGGACAAACATGTTGAATGTTCAAGGGTTCCAGAAGTAAATCATTTTCAAGAATGTTGGTCAAATAAGTTCACGTGCATGCATGCAAGTTATTGTTGAGCTTTTTTTAATTTTTAGTTCTATGTTACTGTGTACTTGTTACCTTGCCAAGGCAAAACCTGATTTCACTACCTGGTTGAGCATTAATGCAAAGGACTATATTTATAGGATGCCAAGAATGCAATAAAAAACAAATTGTACCTGAAATATCTTGAAAAATTGATAGTTGTCATAACTCTCTCGAATGGTGTTTACAACATTTTCCAGCTGAAATAGGGCGTGCTTATCAATCATGGGAAGATCATTGTACGAAATAGCATTGCCAGCCTGCTAATAGCAAAGTCTTCAATATAGTGGGCAGAGGAAGAGGGGTGTAAATATGGTAATGGCTCTAGCTACGTCAGAACTGCATAGCTTTATTTTCCATAATAAAACTGCCTTCAAAATCAAGAGTTCCAATTATATGAGGAAAGCTGAATTTACCTCCCAGTCATGCAGATTTCCCAAAAGGTATCTCAAAGTTCCTCGCAGCTTCCTATATATGTCAGAAATTTGCCGAAGGACTTGAGTACCAATCATGACATCACCTGTATAATCTACACTAGAAACCCAGAGTCGCAAGACATCAGCACCATAGCCAGGCGCTTCCTGCCAAGAGCAGAAATAAATTTTAGTAATAAATCATTTACATGAGAAAACACCCACATAAAATGTCTTGAATTATTATGCACCATTACTGACCTTTGAGTTTCTTCCCCCTTCAATTATAGTATGTGGATCTACAACATTACCCAATGATTTGCTCATCTTACAACCTTTCTCATCCAATACAAATCCATGAGTAATAACACTGGTATATGGAGCCTTTCCTGTAGAAAGAGAAGCAACAGAATGAATTCATTTTCAAGACAGAAATTTATGTTTAAGTGGGCATTTTACTGAGTTAGGGACATAAGTTTTTCTGTAGAAGTCTTGGGGGCATATGATATAAAATGAATGAAAAGAACCTGATGACATACATGTTTACCAACATAGCAGAAACAAAAATAACAGTTACAAGGATTCATTTTCAAGACAGAAAAACAATTTCTTCAGAAAAAATAAAAAAAAAAGCATCATCATAGCATTTTTCAACTCCAATTAGATCAGATGGCTGTTACCTTTTGTAGCAATACTAGTTAACAGGGAGCTCTGGAACCACCCACGATGTTGATCTGTACCTTCAAGATACAAGTCTGCAGGAAATTTAGGGCCACCACTTTTTCCCAACACAGCAGCCCATGAAGAACCTGAAATAGCAGTGAGCAACAAATAAATATAAGAAACCTAGCATAGAAAATAGGCGGGGCAAGTAAAAGCACGGACATCTCAAACCACAACAGAAAAATTTGTAAACTTTAAGCAGGATACTACAAATAATGCAGCTATGGAGCAACAGAAAAGCAAAACCTATTAAGAAAAGCAATGCAACACAATTAGAGTGAAGCAGAGAAAGCACAAGCGTGCAAAAATTAAGCAACTGAATCCAAGTGGGCTTCATTATAACCTTGCAGGCTTCACGTTGGTCAGAAGTCGTTGAAAGTTCAACATTTACCCACCCTCCTATCCCTTTTAATGGAAGTTAACGACAAAATGTTCCCAGATTAACATCAATCATTGAAAAAAGATTGAAGTATTTTGTTACACATGTTCCAAAAACATTTCCAAACCAGGTCAATCATAGACAAGATACCTTTTCTAAGAGGTACAACTTAAGTGCTTGCCAGGAATTGTAATAATAATAACCCTTGTTTTATCTCGACTATCTTCCACTCATGTTCATTACAAGTCTAATTCCCCCTTTACCCCAAAGTGAGAATGCATGTAGCATGTGAAGAAGAAGCCATTAAAATATCCGTACAGCAATAAGAAGTAACATGAAACTGCTATATTTCATACAAACAGAAGAATATAATATTGACATTGTCAGATGGAAAAGTTTACAATATAATAACACAGTACTCTGTGAGTACGTTCATGGTAAAGGTCTGTAATCTATGTAGTCTTATAATACCTGAATCAAACCAGACATCCATTGTGTCCATCCCTTTTTCATAATCTGACGCTTGATCACGATATTTTTCTGGGAGCAAATCCTCCACTTTCATATACCACCATGCGTCACTACCCTTGAGGGCTATTATAGCTGCAGATGGTGATCAGAAAAAATAAAGCCAGGATCACAAACTGAGCTGTAAGGGAATCTATCACTAGTCAAATAGGAGGCTAAGTCTGCATATTAAAAAACGACAAAAGAAAAAGAAAGAAGAAGATGCGACCTAATACAAATGGAAGTAATTAGGAATCCTTTTCTATAAAGGATTTTAAGACTAATAAAAATAGGATGTATAGTTTATTTTATAGAGATGAAGACTATTATTCAGATTTAATAAAAATACCAGAGAATTTTCTCTAGATTTCTCTACAGTTAGGCCTCTAAACTTAGGGTCTGAGAACCCTAATTTTATCTTCGTTATACACTGCTTTAGATGGTATCAAAGTAGGTCAGCATCTGGATCGTTGGCAAACCGTGAAGATAATCATGGAGCAGTTGATGGCAACCATCTCCATAATGGTGATCAGAGGATGTGGGTTGTTTGGGATCAGCTAGATTATCATTCAGTAGTGATAGCATTTTTAGAGGGGTGAATGCAAACCAGGTTTGGTGACATCAATGTTAGATTTGATGACCTTACAACCAGACTTGAGGCATTAGGGCTACACGCAAAAATGAACCGGGAAAGAAAAGAGGCACGTGTCAGGAATGAAGCCCGCTGCCAACCTGTCACAAAACCAGTTCGTGCAAATCCTCATGGTCATTATAATTACGGGTATTCATTTTATGAAGAAGATCTATTTTGGTTTATAAGAGGCACAAACAGGAATCACAAAGAGAGAAACACACTTGAAGACTTACTTCAGGCTGACCTTATCTTATCTTAGACCTATTCCTAAAATTCCTCCTAGACAACCATTTGTCTAAGAGTTGGTGAAGATGAACTTGATGGAGGCTGATGAACCTTGTCAGATCAAGACAAACAACCACAACCCGAGAGACAAATTAATCAATGTGATAGAAGGTTAGGATGAGTAAGAACTTTTTGACGACAAGGATGTTCTATATGAACCTAATAGAGACGATGAAGGAGATTAATATGATGATAAAGATCTTCCAAACAAGGACATGGAGGACCCGGTACTTTCTGACAAGTTTTCTAGGGATATTATGGAAGATTATTTTGGTGTTCCTTTAAATACAAAAATTGAAGTATTGTAGGGCATAAATAATGATGAAATCAAGTTTGAAGTAGAAAAATATGGGAATGAATTACACGTGGAATTCGATGGAATTGAAAGTATAACATCAAATATGAATTTTTCTTTGTTATACACACCATAAATTAAATTTTGATGTTTACAGGTCAAAGACATGCTACTTCATGAATAAATTAGCTACAATATTATATTCGAAGTATTTGTTCATTTGGAATGGAAGAGTTCAATTTCTAATAGATAACTCGAGGACAAGTTTTCCTCAAATGAAGGATACTAACGAAGAACAATTATCTCGGGGGTTATTGGGTCAGATTGACAAGGTCAAACCTAAAACAAATCCATAAAAAACCTGAAAGCATCTCATATGAAGCTTGAAGTTATAGTTTTAATTATTTTCCTAGTTAATTTTGGATTTTAATTATTTGTTTCCTACTTAGCTTAGAACTTTTAATTTAATTAGTATTTTACTATTTCGAAATCCTAATGTTAAATGGATTCTATTAATTAGGTAAGTTTTAATTAAGAATCATTTTCTATAAAAGATTTTAATTTTAATTAGGAATCCTTTTACATAAAGGATTTTAGAACTAATATAAATAGGATGCCTGGTTTATTTTATAAAGATGAAAACTATTATTCAAATTTAATAAAAATACTAGAGAGTTTTCTCTATATTTCTCTACAGATAAGTCTATAACCTTAAGGCTTAAAAACTCTAGTTTTATCTTCCTTATACGTTTCATCACTTACATTTGATATGGTCAATAGTCTCTTCATTCAAAAGTGGTTCCTTTGTCTTCAAATGGTAAAAGACTGGAATGGGGACACCCCATGTCCTTTGTCTTGATATGCACCAGTCAGAGCGGCTTGAAGTCATTGCAGTTATTCTGTTTTCTCCCTGAAGAACAGCCATACATTTAAACATTTAAACAAGAGATCACCAATTAGATACAGTGCCATTGGTAAAATGACAAACAGAGCTGAAAATAAATCCAAATATAAAAAACCACGTAAGTAAAAATCACAAGCTCTAATTTTTTTCCCTTGCATCATCCTCGACAATCATGAAAAACACACTTTAATAATTGCACTGCAGTGAATAAACAATTACACTACTAAAACTTTATAACTAAATCTATTAAGAAAAACTCACTTCCCAAAAGAGGTCAAGCTCAAGGCTTTAACAGAAGTGACAATCCTCTGACTGAAAATTTTTGGGAAATACCAGCACCTAGCATTAGATATGGAAACTTCAAACATGCTCAATCGAACCTTGATGGAAGAACCACCTTGGTGTCATATTCATGCTTTTGCTAACAAACTGTATGTTGAAAAAACACCTCCATTTAAGCACGTGCCAAATATAATGGACTTGGTAGGAAGAGTATAGACATGAACAGGATTTGCATGGTTAAACAGGAAAACTCAGCTAAACTCTGAAACAGAGGCAATTGCTTGGGTTTCATAAATTAGTTCCGAGGCTAAGTGAGGGGCATTAAACAGAGGCCTTTCGTTTGACAATCCGAATCAATTTTGGAAACCACAAAGCCATGCAATACATCCAGGTATCTATTCACTTCTGCATTGAAATTTATCTTCACCACAATCTAGGTGAAGAATTCCTACATTAAAAAATGAAATTCCCCAGGATAAAAGATATATTTGCTTCAAGAACTAAGTTTCCAAAACTTGTCACATCACTACTTGCTGACATCCTTTCAAAGGAGATGAGGTATTCAGGTATGAAAACACCCAAAAGTGAAACTATGACAATACATACTATACAAATAAAGTTATATTGTCTCATGGTCCTAGAGAAGAAACCATGTAAAAAAAAACAAGCAAAAAGAAGGATTCGCACTGCCTCTACTATTTCCACTACATCAAACATTGAAAATACAGAAAATATGGAATATTACCAAATAAGAAAATATGCCTTATTACTAATGAATAATGATGATAACAGAAATCACATAACTTCCATAAAGTAATCACTTTGTGCAGAGGGCATAATTAAACATAGTGAGTTATCAACAGTAGTATCTTTGCAGAATGCAAGCATAGAAAGAGCCTAGCATATTGAATCAGAATACAACCAAAGCAACTATGCATCAAAACCTGAGGTGGAATCCATTTCACTTGGCTAATTGCCTCCATAGCTGACTGGCGAAACCCTTCTACTGAAGCAAACCATTGCTCAGTGGCTCTGAATATCGTGGGCTTTTTAGTTCGCCAATCATATGGATAGTTGTGCTCTGCATAAGAGAAAAGACGGATTCTTATACACTAGCATGGTTAGTTATACTCGTAGTAGAAACATGTTACCAGACGGGAAATATTAACTTCGCCATCACTTAAAAGGGAAAGAGTCCAACTTACGATATGATTCCTCCATGATAAGGAGCATTTGTTCATCCAGGTATTTCATGACAGCAATATTTCCATCCCCAAGTACATCAAGTCCACTAAACTGCACGGCTTCTTCAGTAAACTTCCCATCATCATCTACAGGGGATATTATAGGTAGTCCATATTTCAGGCCAGTTACATAATCCTCCCGACCATGACCAGGAGCTGTATGCACCAGTCCAGTTCCTGATTCTGTTGTAATATAATCCCCACCAATGACAACTGGGCATTCCCTCTTATCTATTGGATGAATATACCTGAAACCAAATTCAAAATCAGATATTAGTCTCTGAATAATAATATTAATTAATCATCCATACATTGTGGAGTGTGAATTCAGTAATTTTACTCATATAAAAAAGACATCATGTCATTGAGGAAAGAGATGTCAAATCAGTTACATTCCATGAGCTTTTTCTTATATAAATACACATTATTTTTCATATCTTACCGGCAGTTTTCAAGATCTGATCCTAACAGTGTTTTTTTGACAACTAGTTTCACACCCCATTTTGCTTCTAGTGTTGGCACAAGATCAGATGCTACTATAAGAAAAGGTTTCTTCTGTTCCTTCAGAACATGTCCAAGCCTTTGTTTCTTATTTCCAGAGGATGTAGAAGCATCTCCTGAAAACGACTGCACTTCAATTACAGCATATTGAAGCTTGGCATTGACAGCAACAGCTGAGAGAACATACCCCAAAAAGATTAGGAGAGAGAGAATTAAACGATTGAAGTTATGTGCAAATGAACTACTCATTTTATCCAACAAGGTCCAAAAACCTCTTTAACAAGCTGAACAAATCTCAGCTCGTTTTTTTTTTTGGGGGGGGGAGGGGTGTGGGTGGGCAATGAGCACGTTAATTCTTGAAAAAACTACATGAACAAACGACGGTAGGATCAGCACCCTCTGCATTTCACCAGCAAGTATGAATTTACCAAACTGCATTGATGTCACTATTCAAATGGACAAATCCAAAATAATCACACAAAAAAGGCATTTCTAAGCTGCTCAACAAAAAAATAGATCAATAAAGATCTTAACCAAAGAGATAAAAAATCTCTGCAATAAACACAGGCAAAAAAATAAAATCATGGCCCATCATGCAGGTCTAATTTCTCACGACTCCCAAAAAAATTTAATGCTATTACCTGTTTCAAGGGATAAAGTAGTATTCAGAAGAAAAAACATGCAATATTAAGGATATACTTACTGCTTAACTTAATGGTGGCCAAATTCAAGGTGGTTGGAAAAATTCACTTTGGTGGCAGTTAGTATAGGCAACATGAAGTTCAACCAGGTATTAATGACCATTAATACATGACGATATCTAAATGATCCCCCCACACAGGCACGCATAACAAGGCATCAAACTGATTAAATCGTTAAAATATTGAATGGATGCACATAGTTTGAGAAAACAACATAACCGCAAATTCCAGATTCAGGCATGAGATGTGAAATTAAAAACAACTGCCTTAAATTAGTAGAACAAAAGGGACGAACCACCTATGCAAATACTGACATCATATGCAATAAATGAGTTGCAAGCCCGACTAGGTAAAGACTCACCAGCATTGGCTGGAACAGTCCAGGGAGTTGTAGTCCATATGGCCAGGCACAAATCTGGAAAGAATTCCTCTAATAACCCATCTGAAGTTGGAGGTGCGCTCACTACTCTAAATATGGCATATATGCTTTTTGAAACATGGCCCTCGGGATACTGCAGAAAAAACAACTTCCAGTTAGTTAACCAGCAGAATGATACCATGCAAATTCTGAAAGATAGGACAAGTTCGTGAAAAATGGTTTTGAGACTTTATAAGAAACTTGCTATAGGTTTACACTTCCCATCACAACTTTAAATCATGAAACATGGCTTCAAAAGCAGAGTAGGGAAAGAAATTCCAGACCATACATAAAAAGTCATAATAATTGCTAAATGATGGTTTATATTCCATTGAGTAGAAAAATCTGAAGACATTGTTTTCAAGCGCTAACCAGAAGAAGGATTGTACACATAAGACTAAAATTAAGCAAACATATCTAAATCTGAAGATATTGTTTCTAAGCGCTAACCAAAACAAGGATTGTACAGATAAGAAAGAGTAAAATTAGCAAACATATTCGGATACAGTTTATTGTACCAATATACTCAGAAACCATCAATAGAGCACATTAGAAGTCTTATCAGTTCTATAAATTAAGAATGCATAAACAAAATTTCTTTCAGTGAGGTAAAACATTTAGAAGTCTTATCAGTTCAAAATATTAAGAATGCATAAACACAATTTCTTTCAGTGAGGTACAACATAAAACCAAGAAAAGAACATGCTAGTATGCAAGAGGACTTAATATACCTCCAACTCAGCCTCTGCAAGAGCAGTACGTGATGAAGGACTCCAGTGAACTGGTTTCCTGCCCCGATAAATGTATCCTTGAAAGGCCATCTGGCCAAACACTTCAATCTATCAAAAAAATAAAATGATACAATTTCTTAGAAAGTTAACCATAACGAAAACCTACCAGAAAACTATGCAATGATAATAAGGAAAAGATGATAATTCTTTATACAGCATTAACAATTTGATCCATCGTATTTCACTTGAGTTAGAAGTTACTGAAATTCATTACATTGCACTTGTCTAGGCACCTGAAATGTACCAACTTACACACAAAAAAGTAAACTTTTGAATTAGTATTTTGGTTTTAACTTTTATGCATGCAAGTGCAATGGAGAAAAGTTGTACCAGCTACCTGAGCAGCTTCATATTCTGGATCTAGAGTCAGATAAGGCCTTTCCCAGTCTCCCCACACTCCAAAGCGCTGCAAGCATCAACTTAACAATGAAAAAAAAACCTAGCAAATAAGTAAATCAACTAAAAATGTCACTACGCCAACTCTTGAAAGATAATAAAACCATGTCTATTAGATAAATTTACTGGTTAATAAACAGAAAATGTCAATACTTAGCAAAGGGCAGATAAATAGGCTACAACCTTAAATGATGCCATCTGAGTTTTGACAGTTGCTTTAGCAAATTTGGCTGCCTTAGCTCTTAATTTTGATTGTGTCAGATCCTTTCTTGCTTCCTGATCCATTGACTGCAGAACTGTGTGATTCATAATGACAGTTAACTTGCAATTGTTTAACTCAACTTTTCTTTAAATTTCCACTTTTTTTATCCAAAGAATTGATTTGGCAACAAGGACATTCCAAAAAAAATGCCAGTTTCCTCATTTCAAAGAAATCTTTTTCTTAAAAAAAGCTAAACAGAGTGTCATAATTGATGTTATTAAAACACAAAATACAACATCTAGTATAATACTATATAGTTAAATCATCAGCAACAGTATAATGTTTTTATACAACTTTCAAATTTCACAGTTATAACCAAGCTCTGGCACCTGGAATTGTAACATAGGAATCAACACATCATGGTAAGGTCTTGTTTACTGCAGGAAAAATTAATTGCTAAGAAGAACAAGCACAAGAAAAGGTAACAATGCTTGCCTTTCAACTCAATTGGCAAGCCATGACAATCCCAACCAGGCACATAATGAACTTTGTAATTTTGAAGAATCTGACAATATTATAAAAAAAAATTAGATAGATCATTTTACTCTGGATTAAATCAGAAGAGGAAGCTAAATTATTTCCAGATTAATCACTGCCCGAAGGCTCTTGCATACACCATGATACATCTCTCGATAATGGCCAGCATTCTCAAGTTATTGATGTTATTACATAGCCAATATGTGTAAATGCAAAAATGACATCAATGTATGATCACAAGAATCATGAAAAAAAATACAGCCATTGAGCATGAAATGGTGGATAGTTTATCAGATTTGCAGTCCTCTTGCTTTCCTTTGTTTTCTAGTGTTTGATCCATTTCAGCAAGGAAACATAGTGAAGCCCATAAATTTAGCGATTCTTATCATTTCTTTTTTACTTTAAATTAAATTAATTACATGTTGAAACTTTTATGAATTGGAGTTCATCATTTTATCTAATTACTCGATTTCTGATGGTCCGGTTTCTTGTTAATAATAATAATAATAATAATAATAATAATAATCAAAGCATATAGGAACTAGGAGTAATACCTAAGTTTATAAGTAGGGAAGGGAACACACCTTATAACGGTTAATTACATCCTTCAAGATCTTATTAAGGGCGTGACCCATGTGTAACTCGCCATTGGCATAAGGCGGGCCATCATGAAGAACAAAATGTTCCTGACAAAGTAACTAAAGAGTAAGCTAATTTTTTCATACCACATATGAAAACATACACACGAGGACAGCAACAAAACCACCCACCCCTTCATTCTTATCAACTACTCTCTTGAACACTTGATTATCTTCCCATAGTTTCTGAATCTCAGGCTCCCTCACCAAAGCATTTGCTCTCATCCCAAACGTTGTCTTAGGTAAATCAACTGTATGCTTGTACCTCCCTTCTTCTTGTTTTTCCCCTAAAGCCAAACAATCTAATTAGTTGGATAAAAACACTTGTAGCCCTTAGTGAATGATTACAATTATGGATATCTCGAGCACTATCGTCTGAAAAACACGCAAACGTGATCATCTAAGTAATAAAGAGGGGGTAAAATACACACCCCTGGAAGCTTTTTTTGCAGCCATAACCGGTCCTCGAGATCTTTGCTTTGAAGACGGAAAAAAATCGTCACTACAACTCGTAGAATAGTGCGTAACAGTGTTAAAGAGAGAGAGAACGCTTCCTCTTCGATAAAATAAGTCAACAGAAGTAGCAGTCCTCAAAGAAGAAGAACTACTTCTTCGCAACAGTACCTGAATTAAATTAATCAAACAATACAAGACAAAGTCAACACTAGTAAATTAAGTAGAAAATCCTAGCAAAGTTTCTTTGGGACATTTTATCGAACACAAGATGTGCCGTAAAGACAGATAGCACAAGGTAACAGACAAATAAAGGTGAGCAGGTGTGTGAATTGTTTCGTACTCTATGAGAAGCAGAGTGAATCATGGCTACTGTGGCTGCTTCACTAGGAGTGAATATTGAAGAATTTGCAGCTAAAGATTTTCGAAGAAGGGACATTTTGTAAGCTACTTTCTGTTTAAGTTCATTTCTTTTTTCTTCATTCTTTATGCATAGAGAGAGAGTGAAATAAATAAATAAATAATAAAGAGAAGGAAATTGGGGAGTTTGTGGATAAATGAATCAAAACCACACAGCTTCTGCTTCTCTCTCCTTCACCGTTCTAAAACAGTTCTAAACTATTTATTGCCGCCGATTACTTTTTTATAATATTATTAAATTCAAATACGATCGATATAATAACCCATACATCTAGTTGCTATTCTAATTAGGGTTTTAAAATAATTTGTGTGAAAGTTAATTTGGTGTAACAAAATCAACATGGTGGGAGGAATATTGTTTTTTATGAAAAAAAATCATTATAATCTTAAAAGCAAGCTTGAATTAAAAATAAATAGATCATGAATTGATCATCTCCTAGCAACCACATGAAAAAATAAGAAATTTTAAAATTTGATAAATATAATAAAATCATGTAAAAATCTATTAAAATTTTAAACAATAGAATAATTATTTTCATTGAATATTCATAAGGTTTTTGTTGTGCATTGAAAAACAATTACATTTTCATAAAAACTCATAATATTATATAATAATCATGAAAAAATGAATAATAATTGAAATATAATTTCAAATTTTTTTATAATACATTTAAATCAAAATACAAAAGAATATAGAAAAAGTCGGGCTCCCGGGTCAAATAGATGGGACACGCTCTCTTGGCTTTCCTTTTTTATTTATTCAAGGAGCAGACATGTTTTATGCAATAAAATAATGTACATGATGTGTCATTTGCTTATTTAAATCTTAGCCACCAGAATAGTGGTTAAAAAATCAAGTTAGAGTTTTTTAATTTAAAAAATCATTTTCAACATATTTATATTTAGAAATACCTACTAAACACCTATCTAATCTCAATAAATCAATTTCTCAACTTAAAACACCCTTAAATTAGTCAATAAATACAGAACTAAACTTTTTTTTTCTCGGTCCTGATTTACCTTTTCCAACAAGATGAAGACTCAAAACATATCAATAGAACTTTTTTTGTTAATTGGAACCTATTAGCACTAAAATTAATTTTTTTGTTATTGAAATATGATTAGCCAATAAATTTCTCTCTCATTTTTCAAATTCGAGGACTGAGAAATAAATATAATAAAGTTTTAAAGAAAAACAAAAGTTTTAAAAACTAAAGGGATAGTAAACTTAGCAAAAGTAAAATAGGTCAACCAAAAAATATATTTTCATGTGAATTTAAGATAGACCATATGTTTTTCTTCTATTTTTTTAGTCTATTTTCTCTTAATTGTGTTTTATACTCTAAATTCAAATTATATCTCATTAAAATTAAATTAGCCTCTAACCACGTTTCAAAATCTAACAAAAACCTTTTAACTCTATAGAGAGCACAAAGATAATGGATTATCAACTTCACGAACACTAAAAATAGCACACTAACGGATATAATTGAAAAACAATCATTGATAAAAAAAACAATTGCAATCTATGGTAAAAAGTTGAAAGTGTGAATGGTAAGGCATGTACAATGAAAACTTCAACTCTTTTAGGGTTTGTTTGTTTTTGTATTTAAAAAATATTTTTGAAAAAAATTGAATTTTTTTTATTTGCGTCAAATTAATAATTTTTAGTGTTTTCAGATCATTTTGATGTGTTGATGTCAAAAATATTTAAAAAAAACATTATTTTGATGCATTTTCGAGCGAAAAAAACTTTGAAAAGCAACCGCTACCACACTTCTAAACACCCCCAGTTTATTTTGTAATCATAATTATAACATAATGTAATTCATATTTATTTCAATATTTATTATGGCTATAAGGTCTGACAATCTAACTTGACGTGTCAACTTAATAACTTATTGATTTAAAATCTAGCTTAGACAATTATAATAAAAGCTAAATGGCGTGGAGAAATCATTGTACATCAAGAGACCTTTTATTGTGGATTATAATAGTAATTTCATTTTTAATTTCTCATCTATTCACGAGACGTTTCTTTAGCTTTCTATTTCTTCTCCAGCAAATGGGTGGCGCCCGCGCCATTAAAGAGACACGTTTGACGTTTTCTTGTGGCTAAATCTAGTCATTCACGGTCTTATTGGATGCATAGTCGTGCTCTCTTTCACATGATATGACGTATGTAGACAAATAATAGTTGAATTGCCGCATTGTTTGTATTTTTTTCTTTCTTTTCTCTCTCCTAACAACTAGAGTGGACAATTGTCCTCTTTATTTGTTGTTTGTCAAATTAGACATATTTTCCATATTTAAGGCGCTTGGGTCTGACATGTCTAACAGACCCAAGGTGCTTGCCTGAGTCTGTGCTGGCAACGAGGCCTAAGGCGCTTAGGTCTGCCAGGCCTAAGCACTTGGGTGTGACATGGTTCTAGACCCACATTATTTGGGCTTGACAAAGAGTTGAGTGGAGGTTTAAAAATTAACTCACTTGATTAGGTTTAATAACACTATTAAAACATTCTTCATATTCTTAATATTTTTTTTAAAAAAATTAATATTGACTAGCTGCAGAGCGCAGACAATGAACTGGTGATGTGTAAAAAAAACTCAATCTTTTTCTTTAAAATAATATTTTTTCAAGTTTTTTTTTAAACTAGATTAATTCAGATAAATTCTTTTATTTCACAACCCAAACCTTGAACCGTAACAAGTTTTATGAGGGTGTAATTTATAAAAGTATAAAAAAAATATTAAAAAATGATTAAATTATAGAAGATTTTTATAATTTTTTTTTTATTAACATTGTCAATCATGACTAACTCCAACACACACTCTTATGACCAGCACTATCATATATATTTATTATAATCAAAATTCATGATTAAGATCAATTATCAAATTTTGAATAAGAATTTTGAAAAAAAATAATTAAAATCCTATGTCTATGGTAGTCATGATAGCTCATGAATATGACAATTTCATGTCATCTACTAGGTAAGGTTTTGCAAGTATTCGAAAAGCTATTTGGAAACGCAGTGCAAGCCGTGTTTTAAAAAAAATTAATTTTTGTTTTGCTAAAAATATTTTTTTTTTGTATATTTTGGATCGTTTTGATGCGCCGATCTCAAAAATAATTTTTAAAAAATAAAAAATATATGATTTTGATGCATTTCAGCACGAAAAGCACTTTGAAAAACAACCACAATTACACTCCCAAATAGGTAAGAACTCCATTAAGCTTCCGCTGTCGCTTTACAATGATATCATCCAAGAAGGATGGGGACGTGGTGATAAGGTGAAGGTTTTAATGGAAAAAAACCAGAAAAATACTTAGATTAATTTAAATCTTGAATTTTATTTAATTATGGTATCGGCGAAAGAAAAGATTATGTTCATATTAGTAAGTGAGATTAAATTAATGGGATTAATGGATTTGTTGAGAAACCAATGCATTGAAATTTTATCATGTATTTATTTTTTTACAGAAGAAAATGTTTCTTTATTGATTTTATGTTTTATTTTTATTAATTTCAATGTTTAAAGTCTTTAGATTTTTAATACTTTTTGGGTGATTTGAGACATTACATAAACTTCAAGGACGGGACTAAAATTTACAGATATTTTCAGTTGATGGTCCGCCTTGTTTCATTTACCCTGGCCAAAGTTTATAATAGTTTCCATGTACTTAATCATGTTCCATTTCAGTCCTTATATTAAAATATTTCAATGTTAATGAAGTTTATGTGCATTGGTAAATTAACCAAAAAAAAAAAAAACCTAAAGGGCAGGTGAAAACATTATAGCCCCAGAGTTAAAGTGTTTTCTCTTTCTTTTTTTCTCCTATCCTTAAAGCTTTTATTTATTTATTATATATTGCAAATCTTGACCTATAATTTATTTTAATTAGTTTGCTCAGGAGTTTATTTTTATTTCTCAACATGGAGTTAATGCTTGATTTAATAAAATAAAATTTTATTTTATTATTTATAAAAATTGAATCGGGGATCAAATTTGGCACCAAAATAAGGAAACATGTTTTGTTTTTATTGTTCATAAGGTATGTTTTGTAAAATTTTGGTCTTTAAATTTTTTATATTTTTTTATCCTAATATTGAGGCTTTGATGTTTGGTTCCATATTTTATTTGTTTTATGTTTTAGTTTTTGGATTTTATGAAGGGGGAGAGAGTCACTGAAATATAGAGGGTAGAGAAGAAGTTATTAGTTATCCATATTATGATAATAAAAAAATAATTTTATTATTAATGAATTATATCTAACAAGAGGAGTTCTATTTAAGTGCTTTTGACCCCTTATCTTATCAGAAAAATAGATCTTAACTTAAGAGTTTTTTTATTCAGTTTTTTTTGATTGATTAAAGGTTCTTTTAAGGTTAGATATGAGTTTATGAGGTATTTTTTAAATGTTTTCAGGTGAAAAAAAGTTAAAAACGAGTGTTTTAGGTCTAATGAGTCGGGATATGACTTTTCAACTATTTTCGACCACCTGGTATGGCCAAAACATAACTAATAAATAACATGTTATTTGCTATTATAGATGACATGTCATCTGCTTTCTCTTAAAAATAATAATTTTATGAGTCGTCCATCCATTTGAAGAAAAAAAAAAAGAAGAAGGGTCAAAGCATACGGGCCTAGGCTTCTTGTTAATGGGTCGGGCATGTTGGGCCGACCATGCACAAACTTTCAACCTTTTTTTGCCTATATATATTCTTATTTTTTTAATTAAAATTCATTCAAATAAATTAATTAAAAATATACTTGAGATATTATTTTATTAAATACAATTCAATTTTTAGTTTGCTTTTGAATAAAATTGTAAATTTTTTTCTTATAACACTAGCTAGTGCTTCTTTTTTTTTACAGTCCTCCATGATTGTTTTTTTCTTAAAATTTATTTAGTGGCTTTTCTGCTCGTATCTATTTTTACTATTGTATAATTAAATAAAAAATAGATTCCAATTAAATCCAAATGAGTCCATGATTTAGGTCAAAGATTTGAAAAGTTAATACAAGCTAACCCTGGTCGATTCAAAATATCATCGTCTCAATATTAAAAAAATAATAATACAATCTTGAAATTTTTTAAGTCATATAAGATTTTGACCAGGTTGATCTAGTCAAGTTTATATATGGCAGGTCGACCGGATCAAATTAAAACAACTCTCACATGATTTAATTTGAAACTCGAGTTAGGCAAGGAGATATATTAGGAATCTCCAGGTTGATTTGTTAGGATGAGCTGAGTTTAATAACATTATTAAAAAGTTCCTCGTAGCATCATACAAGTAACGTGTTATTTTTATATTTTTTAATATATCTGTGTCTAGATTACTATGATATTATTTTTTAATTAAAACTTATTTTTATAATTATGATGAGATGTTGTCCGGCAAACAAATATTATGGTAAACAATTACCAAAACAATTGAGGATATTAATAAAATAAAGGAGTTTTAATTATAGAGATAACTTTTCTATTTCTATTTTAAGTCGTTTATATATATATATATAAAATAGAAATTTGTATACATGTGAGACTGTGACTATCATTTTGCTGGATGTTTACCCTCTCAAAATTGAAGTTCTAACAAATAACAGTATATCGGCAATGGCATCTAGTGATCTAATGGGTGTGAGTTGCTTGCAGCATAACCATGATAGATGCTCCTCAAGAGGGATGTTACACTTCGAACAAATAGCGATAAGGGCAACTTGCATTTCTGAGCTGCTTGCCTTGATGGTGACCTGCCCACTTCGCTTATTGTTCATTCCGGCAGCCATTTTGGAATTCCGACGGATGGATAACTGAGACTGCAAGTTGGCCATCAGACCCAAATCACCCCTCCATTTCATCAAGGACAAACCTAATCTAGATTGATCCTGCTCTATAGGAAAATCCTTACTCTTGAAACGCACTTCAAAGTTGGCTCCGTATACAGTATCGCCTCCAGATCTCACAGCACCAGCAGCTCCCACCAAAGCCAAGCGCTTTGCAACAGCAATCTGATCCTCAATTTTAAGTCCAGTGGGCTACATTTTCACCCAGCAGAGTAATGGCTATCCCAGCTGATGTTTTGTTCATCTTAAAAATTGTTTATTTTGGTTTCACTTCTCAGGATGTGCGCAAGCTGCCTTCCAACATTCTGAATGTCGAATCCTGCCATGGTTGATCCATTCCCTCCATACTTTGCACAGACTGAAGAATCTTTTGTGATTTGAACTGCAAATGCGCCTGGAACCTAACTGATGGGGACACTGAACCGGAAACATTGGTTACGTGCGCGTATCATTATAGACGATGGAAGATAGCCCAAACCATTGAGAAATTGGGCTTTAGCTTATGTTTTTGGGTTTAATTTATATGGACTTTTAGTTAAGGGTTATGAATTTGGTTTTATTTGTAGGTTTGATTTAATTATTGTTGGATATTTTATTTAATGGGCCATAAGCCCAATTGCTTATTCTAGTTAGGGTTTTAGTATAAATACCCTACTTTTCTAAATGTTAGGGGATTATTGATGATTAATGAAAATTGCAGATTTTGCATCTCCCTACTCTCCTCTCCTCTCTTCTTTGGCTTTCTTCTTCTTCTAGGCTTCTTTCTTTTCCCGGCTTTAATTCTTTTGTTTGCTGTCCCGCATCACTAACCCGCAATAGCAATATTCCTTTCAAGGCTGACACCATCATACCCACAATCATGATCCCACCCATAAGACTCTAGAATTGGCCTCACAAGAAACTGAGAAGTGAGCTCCAATGCTTGATACCTGTAAGAAGGATTGTCACTGTCAAAGAAAGGTGGGAAGAAGAAGTCAGGCATAGCAACCGGAACAGTTGCTGGGCCAACATCTTCCTGGTCCACAGCTTCGCCAATGCCATCATAACCATT
>Ga0307515_10009885_pt1 | contig 18373 bp, 23 predicted proteins | sample 17_EM_MG_FD_194513 | JGI IMG/M metagenome (GOLD analysis project Ga0307515, IMG submission 194513) | Populus trichocarpa ectomycorrhiza microbial communities from riparian zone in the Pacific Northwest, United States - 17_EM | ecosystem: Host-associated > Plants > Roots > Unclassified | place...
ATATATTGTTTTCTCCAATTCGGTCCTTGTTCTTTTGATTTGTCATTTTCACCCTTGGATCTTTTGTTAAAGTTTTATTAGTATTCAATTTTATCATTCAATCAAAGTTTATGTTGTTTTTTTTTTTAAATCTATCCTTCATTCTTTTGATTTCTTTTATCTTTTTGTTAATTGTTTTTTTCTTTTTAATTTAACATTGCAATTTAATTTTTAAATGCCCTCAAATTTATTTATTTTATTTCAGTTTCCACTTTTATTTTTTAATTAATTTTTTTTTACATGATTGATTTTTTCCCTAGTTACATCCTTTAGTGTTTGATTTATTTGGAACTAGGCATTTTGATTTTTCCATTTGTCATGCTTTCAATTTAATGACACGAGTTACAAGTTTTAAGTGCTAATAAGACTAGAAATTCTTTTTTTTTCTCATTTTATTTTGCGATTTTATCATTCTACATTGTTTTTTAGAAAATATTTTGTGGTTACCTTCATATTCTTTTCTATCAGTTTATCTCGGTCTCGTTATCTAAATCATGAGTTTTGCAAGCTATGTTTGGATAAAGTTTTTTTTTTTAAAAAAACCTTTTGTTTTCCGTTTAATTTTTACTGTTTTTTTTTTACTTTATACAAGTAGGTTTTGTTTTGTACAAAAATATTTATTTTGAAACAATATTTCTTGTATGTTCGGCCATGCATACTTTTTTTTCTTTTTTTATTCACTCTGTTTTATATATATTTATTTCTATTATCTTTTATTGATTTTAATGAACAGATTTAGTGGATATAAGTGGGTAAATATTTCATTTTGCGAGATCAAATATCTTGATCTACATCTATCTCTCAATTTTTTCAGTTTCTCTTTTAGTTATTGTTAACAATTTTTTTTACATAAATAATTATTAGATATTTAGATAAACTTTTGTGATTTACACTTATAAATTTTATCATGTAAAAAAAAATATATCAAAATAGCTTATATACTCAAGTTTTTTTTAGAAAGAAAAATTATGACCCGCTACAGAGCACATATTAAATCAAATTTTTAGTTGCTCTCTAATTAATGTTCCTCCCTCCCTTTATTTTTTAGATCCTTTTATGTAGTTGATTTTTTTTCTTGATTTTATCTTTCGACATTTGATTTGTTAGAGATTCGGCTTCACACGATTTTATCGCTCTGCATTTGTTTTTTTTAACATTAGTTTTGTAATTATCTTCAAATTTGTTTTTATAAGTTTATCCCGATTTTATAATCCAGGTTGCGGGTCTTGTATGCTATTTTTTAATACAAGTTTTTTAGAGTTGTTTTGTTTGTGTTTGATTTTTCAAGATGTTATGCTAATTTATTTATATATTTTTTGGGTTTTATACAAATGAAGTTTATTTAATTTTTTTTAAATAATATTGTTGATGTGTTTGGATTTGAATAATATTTTTTTAGGGCATGAGTTTATTTAGCTAATTTCATTTGTGTTTATCTTTTAAGTTATGAGTTTTTGAGGTTGTAGATTTATCTTTTATTGATTTTAATAAACAAGTTTAGTAAACATAATTGGATGAATGTGTTGTTTTTTGTAATTAAATATCTTAATTTACATTTATCTCTTAATTTTATTAATTTTATTTTAATTTTTATTAATAATTTATTTATTTGTATAAATAATTATTAATTTATTTAACAAGATACTTCCGTACTTTTAAAAAAAAATTTATGTTAAAAAATATGTTGAAGAAGCCACAATGAAGCGTGAGTTAAAGGGCCAGTACTAAACTAAAACCAATCAAAATCTCAAAACAGTAACGGAGCTAATCATTAAAAAAAAAAAGAGAACAATTACTGATCTAATAATCCCTTGTTTCATTTCATTTCGATTTGTCCCAACAAAACCACCATTCTTCAGGCTGCGGCTGCCCCCTCGATCAATCAAATCCTCCTCCTCCACCCCCAACTCATTAAAATCCGCCTCTTCCTGTGCTTCATAAAACTCAACGAAACACGATGAGAGGCCACCTCTGTACAGCGTCCCGGGTAGACACAGAATGCGAGACTGACTCCGACTCCGAAACCATGAGGTGCATATCTTGTAAGGAGTACTACAGCAGATGCGATGCCGGAACTTGCAAAGAGTGTTACGAGGAAGCAAGCGATACTGAAGAAGAGCTTAAAAGAGAGATCGAAGATCTCAAAGCTAAAGTTGCCTTCTTGCGTTTCTGGTCTCCTCTTGATCTCCACATCACTCATCGCTCCCCAGCTGGCCCTTGCTTCACCGATGTCGTTTTGATTGCTTCCTCCGATGATGGGTTTATCGGGACTCCATCCGTGCCTGTTCCTGCTCACAAGGCTGTTTTGGTAAATACCCAATTCCTCAATCCTATTAGTCAAACTTCTTGATCAGTTAGAAGGCTTGCTTTTTTTAATTGGGTAATTCTGAATGTTGTTTACTGCAAATTCTCTGTTGATCAGTCTTTTAGCGTCTCTTGATTGATCAATGATCATGCATACACACACAGTTGCTGCTGAGGAGGCGCATGTTTCTATTATTGTAAGGATGTGGGAAAATCAGTTTAGGCTTTATCCAAGTCTGCCCAGACGCATGCACGGACTACTTGTATTTTGCAACTGTTAAATTGATGTGTCAAACAAGAGGAAATATGGACTTGTGTTATGTTAAAGACAATCGGGTATTTTCCAAATGCATACCTGGTTGGTGTTATTTGCATGGTTGTCCCTTAAATTTGGTCCATCCCATTAAGATTTTAGCTTATTTTCGTACAAATTAGACAGAACTTGAACCGATGAACCATGGGAGACAATTTTGCGTTTTGCTTTCGAGTTGTTCCTGTATCAGTCTAAACAAAAAGAATCCCTGCTTGTCCACTTAACACTGGATAAGACGATCTGGTGATGTGTTATGGGGATGCTCAATTGTTTTCTTTCTGACTACAGGTGAGCCGTTCCCCAGTCTTCAAAGCGATGCTTGAGAATGAGATGGAAGAAAGCAGGAGTGGCACCATCAAGATCAGTGATGTATCATATGATGCACTTCGAAGCTTTGTCAACTATCTGTACACTGCTGAAGCGTGCCTTGATGAGCAGATGGCCTGTGACCTTTTAGTATTGGCTGAAAAATACGAGGTGAAGCATCTCAAGGCCTATTGTGAGAAGTTTTTGGTGTCAAAACTGAACTGGGACAACTCAGTCATGAGCTATGCCTTTGCCCATCAGCATAATGCAAAGCATATGCTTGAAACAGCGTTGTCATTGATCACTGACAACATGGACAAACTTACCAAAAGGAAGGAATACATAGAGCTTGTGGAAGAGGATCCCCGGCTTGTCGTGGAGATTTATGAAGCATATCTGTCCAAACAGGTTAATACAGCAGCGCACAAGGATTCTTCTTCCATGAAGCCATAGGGAAATCTGAAGGCAGGATCAGTTTTATTTTTGGCTCATGGATTGTTGATGTAAAGATGTAATTAATTTTTCTTTTTCTCGGCAAAGTTTTGGCTTGGGTGAACCCTGTTGGACATGTCTGGGGATTAGTATGAGCGTGGGGGAGCTTTGGCAGTCATGGTAACTAGAACACGAAATCATAATGTTTGATTAGAGATTATGAACATAGTCTCTTGACATCAATTTTGCATTTGACGGACCTCAAGGGTCTCTCTTCCCCTGCAATCCCATTCAAGATATAGATTGGTGTATTGGCTTGGCTCGTCCTCGTACTTTCCAATTTCCATAATCCAGCCCCTCGTCAATTAATAATTTTGCTGATGTCACTGTTTGGTTTCATTTTGTTGCTTCTGCGGACCATCGTTATATAACTGACTTGCAAGGGTCAAAGCCTCTGTTTTAACCATATATATATGTATCACTGGATGTACCAAAAAAGAAAAAGATTTTAACTCGGAAAAACAAAATTTTAATTATTTGTTAAGATCATTGGTCCTGGCTTGCGCTTGTGTGTGAATGCAATAACATATCAGTGAGGTAGCCATTACAGTATGACAAGATATTTGCAAATGTATCTTTTCGCTTGAATTTGGGACTCGCTTGTATCAGAGAGGTATAGTGACTAATGTACAAAAACGATCACAGTAAAAAATGGAAAAGATTGTACCATGAGACAGGAGTCCCATCTTCAGAGAACCAATATGACAAACTCATGGCATCCTTTTATCGCAAGTTAAAATTTTCCAACTCGCATGGGGACCTTCACCCGTGTCCCGAAGTGTACATACCCATCTCGTGGCAGTTGCTATCTCTTGAAGCTCGCTCATAACAGATATTGTGTCACGTATATAAACAGTTCCACCAGGCCTTAGCATGCGATCCATCTCAAGCATGATACTTGAGACTTTGCATTTGTGCCTACAATCAACAATAATTTGCAGAAAGTTATATCTACCAGCGAAGCACGAAGAAATAACAATAAGACAAGCACGAGGAACCTTGAGTCGTACCTTTTCTGCTCGGCAGAGAACAAACCTGCTGCATGCAATAGGTCATAAGTTCTCGGGTATGTATCAAATGTCTCGCACCTGGGAAACAAGATTTTGAGAATTATGAATTCATGATCAAGATCAAGAGCTTGGTAACAACAAATCAACGACAAAGAACAGATACTTTTACAGTTAAACCTTTAAAAAATACCCAAATGAAGCATGGGGACTCTGGAGTAAAGGTTGGGAGAAAAAAAAATAGTTCTGGCCCAGCAAAGTCCTCAGTCAGAGTTCCCAATGGCACTTCACTTCTAAATTTCTATGGTCAAAGTGCTCATGCAGCTCGGCTTCTAAGAAATTTTGACAGGTCATTTCAGCAATCCAGGTTGTCTAGCTACACTTGTTGGTATGGTACAGGAGGGGCGAAGAATTCTAGTTCTAGTTCCGCTTCTGCCTAATCTTTAGTACCACTTTGAGATTGAATCTTTAGAACCAAGTGCCTAATAGGGCGATGACCTTTCTAGCCTTAATTCTTCCCCCGTTTCTACCTCCTTCTGCAATAGTGATCTATCCTGTCCACCTGCTAGCTATCCATTCTAACCTGTCTTTGCCTAGCAAGATACGTCTGGTTTTCCCACGCTTGCCTATCTCAGTAGGAAATTGGAACAGTGTCCGATTTCAAAGGCAAAGCCGAGGCAAGAGCTATACCTTCTGGAACCGGAGCAATAACTGCTATAAAGGAAGCAGCAGGAACGATCCCTAAAGCAAATACTCGGAATGCTTCATGACTGAGTATACCCATTCAGACTTGCTTTTGTTCAATTATATATAAATAACCACTTTAATGGATATTTGTAGCATCATTCAAGTAAATATAGATTGAGATTGTAGAAACATGAGCCTGTGATATAAAAAGCTACAGAGATCATAGCATCTACATTTTGTAGCCAGAACTTTTTAGTTGCTTGGATATAGAAGCAAAATTAAGATACTTGATTTAGAACGTATGGAAAAATCCTGTCTAAAAAACATTCCAATTCTACTAATTCCATCAAATGGTGCCACAATATATAATTGACTTTTTCTAAATCATTTAGCTGTTTATCTCATTCTCAATAAAGTTTGTTTCCTAAAGAAAACTATGAACTGTCAAAATTATTATTATTATTATTTAAAAAAAAAAAAAAACTCCATAGTCATGTTCCTTTTACTCCCCTGATGAGTCTATAGGCACTGGGACAGCTATTCTCAAATTATTGTGAAATAGGGGTAAGAAATAGGACTGAATAAATTCAAAGAAACTACCAAGAATAGAAGGCAAAAAGAAGCACTATCCATACCAGTCATGCATGACTCCAATAAGTCCCCGGTCATAAATCACAGGTAAAGTATTGAACTCACTCACGGGAACAACATTCATAACCCAGCAATCAACATCCAGATCATGTAATGCTGCAGCAAACCTGCCATTACAAAAATGATGCACAAATTACACAATATTATGGATTCCTCCAAAAACCTTGTACAGTTAATATTGAAATTAAAATCAGAGAATTCACCATAGTGCCTTATTGAAATGCAATAGCAAAAAGAAGGTACCCTCCAAATCCCGCTCTCATGTCCATCACATTTCGAAAATTCATATGTTTCCAGTGGAAAGCTCTGACATAACTTTCTATAATCTCATTCCAATATTTTGACTCTGCCTTGAAAAGTTCTTTTCTGGAAAAGGTGGCATCCATTCTTATGCTCTGGAGTCTATCTGGTGGATAATGAAGGCGTACAGGCCATGAAGTGACATTAGCTCCATAACCATTCTCAGGCAATCTAGTTATGCATGACCTCAGACTGACATACCTGCAAAGGACATAGATATCTTACAAACTTCACACATATTGTCAAAACAATGATGATGCAGTTATCCAATGTTCAAGTCTGATGGATGAGAACAGATAGAAGCTGCTATAAGCTATGCACAGTTTATTCCTCGAAACACAGGGCCAGATTAGATCGTAAAGGAAAAAGAAAGAGAAAACAAAGCAATTGTGTATCGACCCCTCAGCATTATTAGAGCCAACACGAAGTTGCCAAAGTATGTCCACTGATTTAATTGGTATAGATTCTCTTGTTGAATCTCATTCCAAAAAGAAGATCAGAATTAAAGTATTAAACCAACTCTTATTAAAATTTACTATTCCACTTAGCCAAAAACTTGAAGGAATGAGCCAGGGCCTACCAAACACTGTCTGGATCATCATTGGAATCACATAGAGGAGGTTGTGCCCCACCATCACGACTAAGATAGCAGCTGTTGTTTAAAGGTTTCCGCCAAATGGCAATATATCCTTCCTTCTTTACAAGTTCCCAACAAATGCGTCTAGTTAGGTCCTGCATTTCTGAACGTAAAACAAGAAAAAAATTCAATTCAAGCAATCAGGAGGTCTGAGTTCCTCATCTCGAACACTATCTGGCTGATGGAAATCAGGGAGTCAGAGAAGAACACTAATAACAAAGGAAGAAAATAGGAAGAAGTGGCTGTGATCTTAAAGATACAGCAAAACAGGTTGATGAACTACAGAAAAGCAATTAAAAAAAAAAGGCAATTTCTCTTAGAATCGAGAGGATCACCTTTCCATTGTTCTTGGAGATTTTCTTCATGTTTATATACAGGTTGTGCTGCCCAGACAAAGTAGCCTCCTGCCCTTAGCATTCTGTTCACCTCAAGAATCAAAATTCCATCTTCAATTCAGCCAAAGAAAGACAGAAATGGTGAATATAAAAAATCTTTTGATTCCGACATATAATGACGAGTCTCAGACTTGATAGTAGGATGAGAAAATGTACCATCACGAGTCCAATCAATTCTACATCTTGAACAGTGTATCAAATCAAATGCTTGGCTTGGGTACAACAAACGCCGTGTTGAAAATACAGCTGCCATTGCAGGAACACCACGCTCCAGTGCAAACTGAATCTGGTTCTCATGGACATCTTTTGGTGCTATTGACAAGGTAGTCACATTACGCTGTAACAAAAAGGCACCAAAACTTGCCACTCCACAACCAATGTCTAATGCAATGCGGGTATGCTGACCAAATGCAATTTCAGGAACCATCTGCAAATCGAAGTTGATACAGCAATCAAAATCATGAGAACAAAAATAATAAGTGGCGGGAATTTTTAAGTAACCACTAACCAACCTCTGAAATCTGGTTTAAATATTGATCTGCTCCGTGAATAAATTGAGTTCCTCCTCCTGGGAAAACAAACTTATCCTTTTTTAATGCTATCCAATTTTGGCCACCCTTATCTTCGACCAGACGTGTATGTGGCACATTACTGAACCACACCTATTATTAGATCTCAATATCAGACCAAAGAAACTTCACTGGAAGATTGAACATTTATTTGCCAAGTACAAGGAAATTGACCAACATTTTCCAAAGCAACAGAACTATTGTAGACATTCAAATGTATTAGTTACTGTAACGACACAATCGGCGGAATGCATCAGAGCCATCATTATGGATCAATTAACTTCTGTACTCTTAGCTACTCGTTAGCCATAAATTTTAAACAGCCATCAATTATCCAAGCAGTTCTAACTACTCTACCTATAGTTTAAACTTGGTTATACACATTTAGCACCAATCTAACACCAAAACACCCAGAAAATCTCCAGTTTTATCAGCAATTCGACTCCCTTGAACACTAACCCACAAATCCACTAAATTCCCAGAATTACTAAACAACCCAGTTACATTACACAAAATTACAATTTCCAGATCAACCAACCTAAAAACGAAACCAAAAAACAAGAAACAAAAAACTACCGTTAGGCCGGCCATTAAACAAGTACAAAAATTAAAAAAGAAATGACAGAAAATTCACAAAATTACCTCGTCTCGACTCCTAGGCCAAGGTATAGACCTCTTATACCCTTTAGGCATAGGCACCAAGCAATCCAACCTCTTACCTTCTTCAGGGCAATGCCTCTCATATATCACCAAACTTCCACTCAAATTCAACCTCTTAATTTCCTCCACATTATCCAAACATGGTATGTAATCTCTCGTACTCTCCTCACACACTCTAAATCTCTCATACTTAACCCTGGTTAGTTTACCATCTTCTTTCGTCGATGTCTCCTCTCTGCCACCAGTTAAATTTCTAAATTCATCCATTGCACTCGGATCAAACTCCCCGATTACAAAATCCTCCGCCATTGCACCGTTCTCGTCCACTATCCCCGTCCTCTCCCCCACCGTCGGAGGTGGTGGGGGCCGGGTTTTTTTGGGACGAGGTGAAACCAAGGACGCGTTATTTTTTATTTGTTGTGGGGAGGTGATGGAGAAGGAGGGAGAGAAGGAGATAGAGGAGGGGAAGGGGGAGGAAGGGAAGAGGTAGAGGAGGGTGATAACAGAGAAGGAGAAGATGGTAATGGCCGTAACTCTGACGAAGTTTGGGGCTTTTACGACATCTAATGTGGCGGTGGAGGAGGTGATTGTGGCGGAAGGTTTCATGGTGGTTCTGAGTTTGTGTGTTTGGTTAGGAGAAAAAACGTGGAGTTGAGAGCCCACGTATGGATACGTAGGTTTAGTGTAGGGGCCGGGGAATTCACGGAAGGTGACAGGTGGGGCGGTGGGGTGTCTTAATTGTACTTTCCTCTTTCCTAGGGGGGAATTTACGGAAAACATCAGCTTGTTTGTTTTTAAACCTTGAAAATATTTTTTAAAATTATTTTTATATGTTACTATTAAAAATATTTTTTAAAAATATTTTTATATATTTTAAAATAAAAAGTATTTTAAAAAATAATTATTATCACAATACCAAACATGCTCTTAAAGTTACTGTAATTTGAAATTGCGATATTTTATTTAATAGTTCCTAGAAAGATCTTAATAATGCAAATCCAACAATATCAAGAAATGTTATCAATGATGACCGGAGTTAGTCACACTCTCCGTTTAAAGGTAAGTGGGCAATTACAATGAGGAGAGATAGAAAAAAAAAATCTCAAAGACACAACAAGTTTCAACTATGACACCACTAGCACCATCATAAAGCTCTTGACAAGACAAATACAATAACATTAAAAAATGTCACCAATAACAATTGCTATGGGCCACATTTTACATCAAAAGATAAGTGACTCACTTGTTTTTGGGTAGCGCGTGTGGCTCACTCCGGTTACTGTTGTGTTGGGTTTCTGAATATACATGCGTGTAGTGAAAATGATAAATTTAAAATAATATTTAAGAGTTCCTAGGATCTCATTAGAGAGATTTAGAGTTGTTTAAAGATTTATTACTTGAAGATTTAATCTTCTTCAGTTTTGAATAATTCTTTAAAGGTTGAGTTATTGCAAACCACAAGTCGTTCAATTGAGTGACCTCCAACAATAATCCACACTAATCACCAGTGAAAAATCTCTTAAATCCCTGTTTAGAAGAGAGGGGTTGCTATGTCTGAAGTGCTAGCTCTTTATTTTGTGACTTGTATACTTTTTTTGTCTAACAAACAAACTCTTAAAAACATAAGAGGCATAGTTTTATATTTACATAAAATCTTAAAAACCCTATAAATGACAAGATATCTACTTGCTCCTTAAATAATATCCATGTATTATTTAAGGATAATTTTAGAAATTTAATCAATTAAGTCATTACTTGATTAATCTAAAACTAGAATTATAATCCATGAATTAAATACATTCTAGAAATTTATTTTCTAAATTTATTTTCAATCAAGTTACACTTAATTAATTATCCCAGTTTAATTTATGACTAATAGTTCTTAATGTGTGTGACCCATTAGGTTCCTAATATGTTGACTCAAATATAAATTATAATTATAAATAAATAGAATTAAATAGATCAAACAATTTAATTTATTATCAATTTAATATTTGATTAATTTATATTTGAAGATCAAGTATATCGTTTAATAACATATCATGATCCCCAAAATATTAGAAAATTCATAAGTGGTTTAACTTAACCTTCCAGTGACTTGTTTTTCAGTGTAATTATTATTCTTTCATCAATAATGTTTTGATTTAGATATTTTAACATGGAGTGTGTCTGTCATGTCAAATCAAATTTGTTCGCATATTATAGTCATTGATCCAAGAATAAGATTTGAAACTCTTTTTAAATCTCATTCCACCTTACACAAGGATTTAACAATCAATATTATTTGAGAACATATGGAACATTTTTCCTGATTCATATAGGGTGATGAATCCTCTTTTGATCACTTAAATACCTTCATATAATTTATGTTATTATATATGGTGTTTGCCCATTTGTTACATTTACCAAGATAACGTATAACAAGATCAAAATATAATATTTTCTATATAATATAACTTGGTGATCTCAAGTTTAAGAATCACTTACATAACCGTCACGTGAGCCTTTCCATAGACACAAGTGATATCTTCATATGAAATTCTCATGCGAGTCAGTTCAGTAAATATGTCTTATGACAAGCACCTATATATTAGCTCCAAGTTTTCTTTATACCTCAGTCTATGAGAACAATTGCTTTCTTTCATAAAAAAAACATAATATGTATCAGTATTTATGACTATAGTGAATGTCCAGCATTTAAGAGAGCACTGACAAGAAACATTTTATAAACAACGCTTTGATGCAATAAGAATCTTATAATTATAACAACTTTATAACTTTTTTTGCAAAGCATTTTTGTTTTATGAACTTTATCTTCACTCTAGATTTATAAATCAAATATTATATTTATTAATCTAATATTACATGAATATAAAAGATAAATTAAGTCTTTATTAATAATAAATATGTATTTATATGAATATAATAATGACACATGTAATCAACTGATTGACTACATTGCATAAAACTAACACGTTGGTGGCCTTTTTAGTGTCATTAACTTGTCCCGTAGATATATTTTTTATGGTATCAGTGATGTCATAATCGGAACTTTGGTATGTCTCCGACATAGTTTTGAAACCCGACCCGGGACCCGGGTTAAAGAAACAATAGGAAAAAAAAAACTCGGTGTGACCTAGTGATCCGGTTGACTCGGCAAAACCCGGTTGTAACCCATTGACTTTTAATTTTTATTACTAAAATGACGTCATTTTAATTTTAAAAAAAAATTGACCCGGGCGACCCGGTCAAAACCCGGAACCCGGGCCTTGAATCCTAAAGAGTGTGATCCACTCCAGTCACCGTTGGTGACTTATTTAATATTGTTGGATTCGTATCGCCGAAATCTTTCTAATAGTATCAATGGTGTTGTAATTAAAATTTCAGTATGTCTTTGGAGATTTTTATTTTTTATTTTTTCTCTCTTTTCTCTTTTTTATATTAGTTTATTTAATAATTTATTTAAAATGTTGTTTTTTTCACTAGCAATATCTTAATATTTCTCGTTTTCGTGAATTTTTTTTTCGAACCTAGTTATTTTACTATTTTTTAAAAACCGTGCTATTTTTTTATAAAAAAAATCCTATATTAATTTAGTTTAGCATTGCTACTAGGAATCATAGGTAGGAGTGAGCCACCATCTCGCGTGGGGTGGTATCACTTTTTGGATTGCTTGAAATTTTGGGCTATGAAATCATTTCAGCTTTTATGGAAAAAAAAAAAGAAAGAAAGAAAGAAAGAAAAAGGAAGTTATGGTCACTTTCGAATCCATTGAATGATTAAAAAATCTGTCATTTTTTCGCATCCTTCGCTTCCCTTGCATACCTACGACGACATTGTTTCGTTGCAATTACAAACTTTCTTTGTCGTGATTAAATTCCGATCGCAAAAGATAACTGGACAGTGAACCATGTACAATAATTAGTCAGTTTTCCTCACACTTGTTGAAATCGGAGCTCGAAATTGGGCATGTTTTCTTGTTGGCCAATTATGGATAAGAACTCTAAATTGAGGAGGGAAGTTTTCTGCCATGTTAAGAATACTCTCTGGGTCAGGATGGAGTTATTGATATGATAAATGATCTTGGACATGCATGTCCGTTGATTGATCCTCCGCGTCTGGTAAAATGAAGCCTTGATGCTCAGGAAGATAACTCCTGGTTAGAGTGGGCCAAGCTCGGCATGGACAAACATGTTGCAGGTCTGCCCCCATCTCTAATTTGCAAGTTTACTGCAGTTTGAGACCAAGTTATGAGCCCAAGAGAGGACACAATTAGTTGGTGAAACGATATGATATGGTATCATTTCTAACAAATTCTTCATTTTCCTTTTCCTTTTCTTTTTATCCGCCTCCATATCCAGCTGCCTGCAAGGCAGGATTTCCGAAGATTTTTTTTTCTTGGAACTTGTCCTATCCACTGCTAGATCTTTCTTCAAGGAGGTTTGCTTCGTTAATTAAGGAAGCAAATCAGGTGGCGAACAGTGAAACTCTGATTTTTTTTTCCTATCCACTGCTAGATCTTTACCACCATTTCTATGTTGTGAGACTGTTGCCATGTTTATCTCTCCCTTTAAAAAATATCGTTTGATTCTTATAAAAAACTCAAGTTTTTAGCCTACGCACCTTAAGCGTGGAGGAAGAAAAAGGAGTAGCAACTTTTGTAAAGAATTCAGAAATGGAGAAGAAGTGAGATCCCATCTTCTTTGGGAAGAAAAGAACACACTGGTATTCCAGTAAAGTTTCGAAGGTCGGAATTTCCCAAGAAGGTCAACCCTGTCTTCTGATACGGTTGTCATGGTGTTTTTAACCAAGAAAGGACAAAATAACGGTCGGTGGGTTTTTACACATTAGAATCAGGTTTGGGTCCTACACTCCTACACTCCTACTCCGAAGTCCTACCTCAAAAAGGAACGAGGATTAATTAAAATTAAAATTGAGGAGCTAATTTTATTTATTTTTTCCCTTGCCTATCTTCTAATCGAGCCATGCCAGGGGAACAGATTAAGTCATTGGAAGCCATGCCAATCCTCATCCCAACCAAAAGTAACCTAAGAAATTCTGTCTCTCAAAATAGACTGAACCTGAAACTGAAACATTAGTCTGCATAACAGCTTCCCAGCTATAATTCAAGTACATTATCGAGATAAATATTCAGTAACAATAATCGGGGGCTCTCGGGGCACAGTTTCATTTTTATACCCACAGTGATTACGAGCCAGGCCTAAGATTTCATGAAAAGAGAGAGCAATACGGTCACAATGAATGCCTTCTACAATGAACAAAAGAGGTTTGCAGTAAGGGCTCTGGAAAAATTAAGGATCATAAAGTTTATGGATGCTTGCTATGGTTACAGGGAAGAGCCTTTCAAATACGGGTCATCCCTATATTTCGAGTACGTTGGAATGTCTAGAGCTCTCTCTGCAATTCTTCTATCCTCATGAATCTTTGCTATCAAGCTCTCAAGCGATGAAAAATTGGCCTGTAGTTTTTCAAAACCAAAATTTAGTGAAAAAGGGAATGCAAGACGCTGATGACAAAGGATGCAGAAAGAACACCAATTAGCGTGATATAACAAGGAATACAAAAAGGATACCGTGAGAGTTGATTATACCTCTGGTCGAATATAGCCAACTACCACAAGGCGCAATTCCTCACCATAAAAATCCCCATCAAATTCATGAAGCAACCAAGGTTCCTACAATACAAATTAGATTAAGAGAATAGATTAAGGCATGCACAGGTCATCACTTATGTCAGTGTCAAACTTACTATAGTCTTTTCGGTGTTGTTAAAATATGGGTTCCAACCAATACTCATGACCATTTTGTAAAGACCTTGCGATGATAATCCAGCCCAACCAAAATAAACACCTGATGGATGTTCTGAAAGAAGTGCTGAATAACCTTTGGTAGATAAATTAGCTGAAAAATACAAATAAACTTGTTAGATGATGGAATGACATAGAAGTCATCATAGAGAACATGGATAACCCATTTTTATGCTCAAATTCATTGAAACAAAGTGTGACACCAAGGTCAGATAAGTAGTGAAGTAGATTCCCAAAAAACTGATGATGTTATTCAACATGCACAACTTCAGACACAACACATAAAGAGAACACATAGGAAGATACATACCAGTTGGGATTCCAAGAACCTTTGAGCCACGACCAAATCCCTTGACCACAGGACCGCCAATATGCCAAGGTTCGATAGGCAAAGTACCCTCCATCCCTGCAATCACAGATCAATTTTCTCACGAGAACTAGAATGAAAAGAAAATAAAGGCAACTTCAACATTGACACAGGTCTTTTGGGATTTACAATCTTCAAATGGAGGGAGGCCCCACAATTCAGGTTGTAAATCAAGCAGAGAATTGATAACTTCATCTGCTTCTGTATAAAGATGAGATTTTGGAATGGATGGTACAGCAACTACTTCCATGCCAGCGGCCTTACCACCAGTAACACCTGGCCTGACATAGCCACAACCTTTCCAAAATCAGTAAAAGGAACTTTGTGATAGAAAGCAGGCACACATTTCTACTTTCCCATGTACTTTATTGAGAAACAACAATATTTTGATGTTATTCGGTTCAAAAATTAGAGTGCACAGACAGAAGGAGACAATGGTGGAGAGGGTAGTGGTATTCCCACTCCACATTTTTTGTTATGACTAATATAACATTCTTTAATATTTTTTTAATCATATACAATAAATATGGAAAAATTCCTTAAGTTAAATCTAATAAAAAATCAACTAGTACTCATGATCAAATTAGAGTTTCAGCATATAATATTGGTGCATGGAGCATCTTTATTTGACTTGTGATCTAAGCATAGATGCTCGGTACTGCATGAATATATCCCCCATAACAATCATGAGGCAAAAGGTCTCGAAAAAAAAAGTTGAGATGTCTTTTGATAGAATAAATCTATAATATTTTACCATCATCGATTCTTATTCTTGTTTTTGTTTCAGTATATGATTATGTTAATGAACATATAATAAAGTGGGCTACTTAAATATTTGATCCTATATTTTATTTAATAATTAGAAAACATATAAAAAAAGTTCATAATTGTCATTTCAACAAAATATGAAGCGGGAACACCATCCTAGTGGAAAAGCTGAAAACAAATGCAATAGGGGTTAAGTACTAAAGACATTGTGATTCTTGATCAAATCCTACGCCAACTTAAACTGTCAGTCAGAATTAGACTGCTTGAAAGTAATTAACTTTTGCATCATCATTTTTTAGGACTGCAACACTCACAGTATTTCTTCATAGACCTAGGAGACACAGTTAGACAAATCAAAAGGTTTACTACAATAATAACTTATGTGTTAAACTCACTCACAAAGAATCTTCAATCACAAGGCAGCTGGATGGTTTGACATTTAGCCTTTTAGCAGCTTCCAAAAATCTAGAATGACAACCTTACAAAGTCAGAATCCAAGAACATTTGTGACTTTTCAGTCAAACAAGATTGATAATCCAAAAAAAAGTAAAATACAAATTGTAAATGTATCTTACATTTCAGGAGATGGCTTTCCTGTTCTCACTTCATCACCAGCAATGATGACAGAAAAGGATCCCTTCCAGCCTGTAAGCAGGTATAATGAGCAACCAAGCAAGTAGAGTACGAATGCAGTTCAAGTTTGACTCTTTGCTATGCCACCCTAGCTAATTTTCAAAAGAAGCAACAGGAAATAAAACCTATCAGTTTCATTAAATTTCTTAAACAAACCCACCCTGATGGTAAGAAATTTTGGATTCTATATTTGCCCTTGGAGAGTTTGAAGCCAATGCCATAGGCACATTATGACTACTCAAATGTTTTATTAACCGATTGGCACCAGGAAGAGCCTTAATGCTGCACCACCTTCAAATTGATAAAAGACCCAAGTGTCAATTACTTCCAATATATAAGATCAAGTGCGTGCACACAACAGTCAGAAATTCAAATTTTTCATAAGAAAGTCCTACTATTCCATGTTTTAGGAAAAGAAAATCATAAACAGAAAAACATAGAGGCAGCAAAATGGCAATCTAACAGTTTGTTTATTTTATCTTTACACATCTATTTGGTCACATGATCAACCATGTACACAAGTCAACTATGTGTTTCAAGTAAACCCACTGACTTACAAAAAACATTAGATAATATTTTCGAGATGCCTTCACAAAAGATCCCAGATCCACATACATAGTGCATAGGAGTGTAGAGATAAATTACTGATCATAGAGCAATGGGGTGATTTGAGTCAGAAAATCATCAGTTGAACAAGGAAGCTCGTAATCTTCCACCACAGCAGCAGCAGCTTCCAAAGGTGTCTTTCCCACTATTTTTTGAGTTTCCCTCCCATCCCATTGTTTTCCATACTTGACCACGAAAACTTTCAAAACATCGCTCACTATGCCATCTGTGCCATTAAATCGAAGAACAATTATGTCCACACACAAGCAAAAATGTGACAGCGAAAACGACCATGTAAGTAAAATGAAAAATGAATCCAAAGTGCAAAAGCTGACCTGTATGAAGAAGGGTACCATCCAAATCAAGAATAACAGCAGATACTAACTTCTTCAAAGGCTTTGCAATCGACATTTTTAATAACTATATATCAACAGTAAAATTTATGTTCATGTGAAGACTAACCCTGAAATTGAAGCAAAAAACAGATCATCAATAACCAGAACATGCCCAGTAACATATTCAAACTCAAAAGCAATCCATTCCACCAAATGGGCACTTAAAAACAGGCAGACCTCACCCCTTCGTTACCAAACAAGCTCGGAAAGAAGAAAACAACAATTTGCCTGAAAAGTAACATGGGTCTTTTATCAAACAACGTCTGTTCAATTATGATGAGAGGTAAAATTCCCAGATTTTCTACGATGAAATTGTAACAGTTAATGGGGGGCTTACAGCAGATTAACAGACAAAACACGAAAGATTAGAGAAGCAAGACACAGGCATCGTTAAGGAATCGAAGAAAGTGAAAGGAAATAAATATTCCACGTTACTCCTCGCTGCAGTAGCAATTTATACTATAGCCGAAGTTTTTTTTCCAAATTTTATCCTCAAATCTTCTTTTTTTAATTGCATTCTTTTATAATCAATTTGATTTGATGCTCAATTTGTAAAAAAATATTATGAAAAACAAATTCGAGGATCTAAATGTAAATAAAAAAAACCATGGCCATTGTAAAATTGAGGGAAAAGTACTTTTTCATTCTTATACTTTTATTTTCCTAAGATTTTGTAATTTCAAATTTGAACCAAAAGTTCATTTCTTTTACATTTTAATCTTTATAAGCGAGAAAATAGAGATTTTTTTACTAAAACGCCTCACTAAAACACTATAAACATATATAGTAGAGCCTAAATTTATATTCAACTTTATTTTTTAATAACATCCTTCACAATTGTTAACAGAAAAAAATCCAATAAAAAAGAATCAAAATGTAAAATAATGAGAAGCTCCTGGCCTATGTGAGATTGGGGGGAATTGTTTTTCCCTCTTATCATTTTCTTTTCCTACCTTTATAGTCCCTATAATTTTTGTAATTTTAAATTTGAGCTATAAGTGCATTTCATTTATATTTTAGTTAGGAGTGATCATTTTCGGTTCGGTTCGGTTTTTATCAAAAAAAGTAACCAAACCGAATTTTTTTTTTTTGAAAAAAAAAACCGAAACCGAACCGAAACCGGGTCAAACCGGCCTGTTTCGGTTCGGTTCGGTTTTTTAGGGCAAAAACCGGTTCAAACCGGTTTGGCTCGGTTTTTCCGGTTTTGGCTCGGTTTTCTTGGTTTTGGCTCTGTTTTTTCCGGTTTTGGCTCGGTTTTTCCGGTTTGGCTCGGTTTTTTTTCCGGTTTTTTTCCGGTTTCGGTTCGGTTCGTTTCGGTTCGGTTTTTTCGGTTTTTTGTTTATAAAACCGAAACCGAACCGAACCGGCCGGTTTTTTCAAAAAATTAATCGGTTTAATCGGTTTTTTTTTTCGGTTC
>Ga0307515_10009886_pt1 | contig 18372 bp, 19 predicted proteins | sample 17_EM_MG_FD_194513 | JGI IMG/M metagenome (GOLD analysis project Ga0307515, IMG submission 194513) | Populus trichocarpa ectomycorrhiza microbial communities from riparian zone in the Pacific Northwest, United States - 17_EM | ecosystem: Host-associated > Plants > Roots > Unclassified | place...
GACAAGAGTTGCCAGCTCATCGTGAGTCTCACCGCTTCGCCTTTTATCCTCGCGGACTAATCGATGGATAGGAATCAACGGACCTCGTCCTTCTCGAAAGGATGGATCACACTGCAAACACCGACTATCTCTGTGGAAATAGGCAGGGGTGCCTGAGAGGAACGAGGCAAGATGTCCTCTGGAAGATCGAACATTGGTTAACAGGCGAACGGGACCAGGGCGTTTTCTGGCTGAACGGCTTGGCTGGGACTGGGAAATCTACGATCGCCCAAACGCTTGCCGAGATGACCTTCACGGATGGGAAAGCTTCTTTTGCTCGCGAGACTTCGACGAACGGAGCAATCTTCAGGCGATCTTCCCAACGATTGCCTTCCAGCTTGCCTATCAATATCTGCCTTTCCGACGGGAGCTACTTCAAGTCTTGAAGGCGCGCCCTAATGTTGGACGGGGGTCCCTCTGTTTGCAGATGGAGAAGCTCATCGTTGGTCCACTCAAAGCCACCCACATTCCAACCCTCATCATCATTGATGCCCTCGACGAATGCAAGGATGAAGGCCCCGCATCCGCCATCCTGTCAATACTTTCCCGCTATGTGGATGAGATCCCCGATGTCAAGTTCTTCATCACCGGACGGCCTGAACCCTGCATTCGCTCTGGATTCTGTTTGGTGTCACTCGTCCCCATCACAGAAGTCCTCAAGCTCCATGAGGTCAGGCCGGAAGCAGTGGATGTGGACATCAAGCTGTTCTTTCGAACACAGTTAACTCACCTTGCCAAAAACTGAAGTGACTGACAGCGGATTGGCCGAGCTTATCCGATGTTGAGATTCTGTGCAAGAAGGCGGCTGGGTTTTTCATCTACGCTTCAACCGTCGTGAAATTTGTCACTTCCAACACCAACCCACCTGCCGAGAGGCTTGCTCTCATCACCTCACTTCCGCAAAGTGCCGCTGAAGAAGGAAAGTCTGGAGTTGACCAACTGTACATCAAGGTCCTTGAGCAAGCATTCCATGACAGCCATACAGATACCAGCCAGCGATATCTCCGTTTCAGGGCTGTGGTGGGGACAGTTCTGCTTATCTTCAACCCCCTTTCAACCAAGGGTCTTTCAGAACTTTTGAGACACCCCACATCACATATCCGCAGCACCCTACGCCCCCTCCATTCCCTCCTTGTCCCAGATGACATAGAAGATCCAATTCTCACCTTTCACAAGTCATTCCCTGACTTCCTCACAGACCCAGAGCGGTGTAAAGACAAATGGTTCCTTGTGGAGCCTACAGTTCATCATACAGAGATTCTGTTCTTTTGCCTCAACCTGATGAAGCAGAAGTTGAAGAAAAATATCTCTAACCTGGATGATTATGCTATCCTCAGTGAAGTTGAAGATCTTTCTGCCCGCCAGCAGGGCCACATTGGAGATACTCTGGAATATGCATGTTGATTCTGGGCAAGACACCTTCTGTGGATGCCTGGTACTGGCTCCCATGTTGAGGAAGTGCAGAAGGCAGTTGACCAGTTTTTCACAACATGTTTGCCATATTGGATTGAGGTCTTTGCACTCACAGGGAATCTTGGTGTTGGAGTTTATGCCATAAATGATGTTGAGCAATGGTATACTTCAGTAAGTGCTATTATACTGGTGACTGGGGCTTGTGTTCATGGTTATTCAGGCAGGAGTTTTATGCCAGTAGACAGCTGACAGCCAGAGGCTCATCCTAGACCAATTTGACATCATCTATGACTCACCCTCCTACATTTACTGTTGTGCCCTCCCATTTTCCCCTTCCTCATATTGGCTCCACCAGCACTACAGTGTAGAGTTCTCACAGGGTGTTAAGATGGTCAAGGGTCTCTCAGGTGGATGGGGAACATGCTTCCATACAGTTTTGTCTGGTGGTATCACAAATGCCCTTGCATGCTACAAAGATATCATTGCAGTTGGTGTCTGTGACCATCCCATCATCATCCTCAATGCTATTACAGGCAGCCAGATAGCCACTCTTTCTGGGGATACTGATTGGGTAGAATCTCTTGCTTTCTCACCAGATAGAACATCACTTGTATCTGGAAATTTACATGGGACTGTTGAGCTCTGGGATGTACAGACTGGAGGAGTTGTCAAGACCTTCAATGGCCACACCAGTGGGGTCACTTCTGTCTCCATCTCAGCAGACTGTACTATGGTTGCTTCAGGATCTCAGGACAGCACAATTCGTTTTTGGGACATTCAGAAAGGAGATTGTTGTTGTATCATAGGACATCAGGGGTTTGTTCAGCATGTTTGATTCTTCTCTTTAGCTCCCCAACACTTCATGTCTGGGTCTGATGGTGAAGTTAAGCAGTGGGACATCAATGGTCATCAAATTGCACCCACATTTGATGGTTATTATGCTGCTTTTTTTTGGGTGGTACTCAGTTTGTTGTGTACAATGGGGCAGTTGTTGAGGTTTGAAGCTCTGACTCCAGAACACTTGTGGCTCAATATCATGTGGCCACTGATGGCTTCTGTATCTGCTGTTTTTCCCCTGATGGTAAGCTCTTTGCAGCTGCTGATGATGACACAATCTATATCTGGGACATCACCAGCTCAGAGGCTCAACCTGTTGAGACCTTCACTGGTCATACTGGTGCCATTAGATCCCTTGAAATTTCCTCCTCTACCTCCTTTATCTCAGGATCAAATGACAGAAATTTCAAGTTCTGGCAGATTGGTGCCTCACCAGCAGCTCCAGCTGTGACTCATTCAAAGCCTACACTCCTTATCTCAGTTCTAATCCAGTCCATCACTCTACAAGCAAAAGATGGTATTGCTATCTCAAGTGACTCAGCTGGGGTGGTGAGTGTCTGGGATATCTCAACAGGCCTCTGCAAAGCATCTTTTCAGACCCCATCTGGAGGTTTAAACCACAGAGCTACCCAGCTGATTGATGAAAGGTTGATCTCTATTTGGTGTACAGATGAGAGAATTTGTTTCTGGGATACTGAGAGAAGTGAGCTCCTCAGAATAGTAGATGCACCTGAGCATGAGGTTAAGGACCTTATGATATCAGGGGATGGTTCTATGGTTTTCTGCCTGGATAAAAAATGTATTCAAGCCTGGTCAATATGCACAGGAAAGATCATAGGTAGAATGAATCATTGCCTGTTTATGAGAGGTGATTACTTTTTGACTGTGGATGGTCTGAGAGTTTGGATTTCTTTCCATATTGCCACATCAACAATTAGGGGGTGGGAGTTTGGAATCTCAGGCTTGTCTACCATTGAAAATTGAGGATAAAGTTACTGGAAAGGTTGTTCTTCAACCTCCTGGGAGGCTTGCAAAGCCTTCAGATGCACAGTGGGATGGCCAATATCTAGTTGCTGGTTATAAATCTGGAGAGGTTGTGATTTTGGAATATACTTGTTCATTTCAGTAGGTATTTTTAGTGGATATGTTCTGCCTGCTCACCTTGTAATTCTATATACCAAAAATATAATTGCCAGACAAATACAACACTTACAATTTGTATCATATGACTAATCCCCAAGGTAGGAGATGTTATGATTTTCCCACTCCTGATTCCAGATTCTTTGGTTCCTCATGCTACTCAGAGACTGAAATGGATAAAGCTAATAATGAACAAATAGTCTGTTACAATAGGTACTAGATACCAAAAGCTATAAAAAGTGGTGGAATAAGTGGAAAACAAGCTAAAATGGGTACTAGATGAGTGTGGACAAGTAAACAAGTGATCACAATGAGTTTACTGATGTAACAGCTCTCTTGACATTTCTCCTGTCTTTAGCCCTTCAACAAACATATCTCAACAATATCCTTAGCTGCCTTTAGGAACCTCCCCTGACAGCCTCAGAATGTCACAAAATTCTCACGGGGATTATAATGGAGTATAATCAAAGCTTGTCTAAAATTTGGTTAAAATGGTGACCGGCCTTTATTTCCCCTGGCACGTGATTCCCTCTCTATCCAACCCCTCCCTATCCTCCCAGCTCTTTTTGCAATCCGTAGCAAACAACATCACCCAATAGCGACATCCCTACGACTCCTCACCACCCACTTGGCTCTGCAAGTCGGCAACACATATGATCCCTACTTCCCAATATTCCTACTCAGTCTCCAGTACCCCCCCCCCCGACTCACCCGTTGCCCTACCTCTGGCCGACAATGTCACTACCCTCCCTACAGTGACGTCATGCTCGCGACTGTCCCTGCGATCCACCTGGCTCTCCCTAGCTGCTGCCGCACAATCTGCTTCCACTCTGAGACCCGATCCCATCCACATCGGTCTGATCTGATCTGATATCACATGTTACTTAGATTAGGTTTGATTCCACCCTGTCCCTCTTGTTCCCCTTATCATAGATTTCTCACGATTGCTACGCCTTCGCTGCCCACGTGTTTTGGTCCCTTTTGCTCCTTTGTTTCCCTTGTCTCGGCCCTGTCTCACTCCTCCGCTCCGGTTCCACTGAGCCTTTTCCTTTGTATTTGTCCCTACTTCTCCCTTTCTTGTCCCTATGATCTCTTTTCCGTCCGTTATCTGCTCTAGATATACTCTGTCTTAGATACACAATGAAGACAAGCTTCCCCCCGCAGATCTCTTCACCCCTCTCTCTCTCAGTGTGTCTCTCTAAGTCCTAGCCCAGTATCCCTTCTGAGAGTGGAGTACTCTCGTCAACGTCATCCAGTTTCCCTATCCAGTTTCCTATCCAGTCGCGACCATCCAATTCACAGAGTGCAGTGCTCTCATCCAGTCCCCAGCTTCCGAGAGTAGAGTGCTCTCGTTGATGTCACCCAGTTCAGGAGTGCAGTGCTCCTCCCCAGGATTCACCCCAGTATATAAAGAGCACTGTGCTCTCCTCCAGATTTCCCTTTGCGCCTTCCCAGTTCTCTCTCTGCTTCACTCTCAACCTCATGCTTCACTCTTCCTCTCGCGGCTTCACTACTCAATATCAACCTCGCTACCTGAAATCCATCTCTCTACTCCATCTCCCTACTGACATATGCTTGGGCAACTAACTTCCCCAGACTCTCCCCTAGCAGACCAGCCCAGATTATCCCTACCACTATCTACCCTTCCCTACCCTTCCCTACTCCACCCCTACCTCACACTACCGCACAACCAGTCACTCAGCACTTTTCAGCTCTTGCTATCCTATCTGGGTCCACGTTCCTTAGGATGGTGGGTAGATCAACGGGTTAATATTTGATTAAAATGAGTTAACATTCGATTAAAAAGGGTTAAAATTCAATTAAAAAGGTCTTTGATCATAATCGATTATAATCCCCGTGATAAATTTGCGACATTTTAATGTTCATGATTGTCACCATATCCTGAAGGTTGTGTTCTTTTTGTTTCCTTTCTTTCTGCGCTCTGGATTCAGGGACTTCAGAATGGCCAAATAACAACCTCCATAGATCATACTTCATCCCCTTTGTTTGCACCCTTTGGGGAATTTCCTTCCTGAGGTAACCTTCATGCGGATAGAAAGTTCATTATACCACAGAGATTACAGTAAGAATACACGAGGGAGTATAGTACACGGAGTAGAGCACGCGAGAATGTAGAACGATAAAACCGAGCACCTACCTACGAATCATCCTCTCCATCCAAGAGAGAATCAACAAACATTCCTACTTCGTCTTCGAAGTCACTCTCATCATCGCCATCGCCACCGAGATCGAGATCGAGCATTCCCGCCGGGAATGTCCAGGTCAACACATCGTTCGGGTGTGCGACTTTTTTATGTCTGAGCCGACATCGACAGCGAGTTTTCATAACCGCGATGGTGAGGGGAAGTATGAGCCACGTACTTCTCATTCATATGCCAGACGAGGTACCCTTTCGTCATGTTGTTCCCACAATGCTCACACACGAACCTTCTTTCCTCAAGGGGAGGAGCGAGTCCCAAAAGTTGAGCCAAAATGGTGAAACGGTTTCGGACCTTGGCGAGATCTCCAACGGTCCCGCCCAGCAGAGGGGGCTGGTCACGCATGAAGGCATCAAAAGTCACTCCTTCCGGGAGGACTTTGACGAAATTGTGGATTTCTGAGACGGCGTGATCGAGTGGGAAATCCCTTCACAACAGAACAGAATCCACAGAGTTAGCGCTTCTGGATGGGAGGGAGGGTGGGAAAATCTACGAACGATCCATCTTCTAAACCTTCATCTCTACACCTCTCGGCTTCGGATGACTTGGTCCACGTGCGTTCATATCGGATGTGTTGGATCTGCGAATACGTAGTTGTAAATTTTTCACCCATTGAGAAGGAGAAAGACAATGCGAGGATACCCACAAGAGTATCGAGCCGGGAAGGCTGCTCGAAACCCGGTTTCCGGCACGTACAAACCAACTTCTTCCCACAAATCCTTTTCATCTGCTCCCACGTGGAATTCTCCGGAGCTCCAGCAACTCGCAAGAGCTCACGAGTGATTTTTCCGACCAGAACACCCGGTGTTACCCGGAGGACGACAATGTTCCATGTTGGCGGACTACCAATCTCCGGCATCCAATATACTAGTGAGAGATGGAAGATCTCGGTGAGCGTTTTGTACGACAGGCATTTGGGGGCGGCCTGGGAGTCCAGGTGAAAGACGGTGGTGGCCCTAGCGAGGAAGGGTTTTATGATATTTTCGTCGGCGTCCCCCTCGTCTTGTCCACCGAGAACAACACCGGGAACGAATAAACCATGCATTCGAGCGAGATCACAACGAGTGCGAATGTTATACTTGATCACACGCTCGGCGATAAGGTCTTCGATCTGCTCGTACCGGTCCTCTGTAAATGGGATCCTGCAGTCATCTTCCGTGAGAAGAGCCTGAACCCGGGGGTCATCCTCGAAAATCCCGTAAGAGGGCATCATAAACGGCCCCTCCTCAGGTTCGTTCGCAGAAACTCCCCTGGAGAGATATATCCTGGCGAACTCGAGGTTTCGTTCTCGAAGCCTCGCCTGTCTCCTGGCTTGTTCCTTTTGAACCTGCTCCGTTTCGATCATGTCTTTAAGCATCGGGAACATGTTCGAGTTCCAATCTGTAAGAATCGTCAGTCAGAGCACGTTGGAAGCAACGGTGAACCTACATTTATCAGTGAGTTTGGCGCGTTTCGTGACTGTCTTGTCCCATTCCGGATTCGAAAGGGGGAAGTCATCAGCGGAGTATCCGGCTTCGATGAGCTTAGTGTGGACGCTGATACAATTATTAGCGGAAAGAGTTGGATTAAATGTATGGCGTACATATTCTTTCGCTCTTGTTTGTCTTCATCCTTGTGCTCTCGAACTAACTTTTTCTCAACCCTGAGTCCCTCCGAATATTTCCTCCACCAATTATCCACATCGCGGCCAAACTTGAAAAGAAGTCAGAAACCTCGTTTTTCGAGCAGGAGACACGATCACTCTGACCTCGAAACTCTGCCGGACAAACTTCTTGCGCTCTTTCCTGTAGGCGGATAGAGCTTGTGGCCGGTTGGCCTTTTTCAACTGGACATAGCGATTGAGTACGGCATCGTATTCCGGTTTGTAAAAGCTGCATTGAAAGGAGCGACCGACGACGTAGTAAACTATCAGGTGAGTGTTAAGCGTGCCAGACACTACAACATCATGCAATTAGACTGACCATCGTCAGAAGAGGGAAGTAACTCCAAGCTGAAATCCAGGTTCCATTTGTTCGATACGAGGGAGGCATTGAGTTCACGGTTCGTCTTGACACTGGACGGTGAGTGAGATTGGTGTTCAAGTGCACACGTACGCAAACCACAAACGTACTTTTCCTTCCAACAATCCGGACAGAAGCGGACCTTGAGTTGAGCACTACGTTTCATCGCCCGGCCAGCACCACACGCCTAAAATCCATGGGTAACAAGTTCACAACCCGTTGCGCATGTTCGCTCACGAAGCAGGTGTGCTCAAAAATGAGCGAAGCATACTGTGGCTCACTAAGGTCAAGAGGACACTCTGGCATGCCGGTTGCCCGCCTCGCGGCGATCCAGACATGGGCCGAGTTCTTTGACATTAAAATGGCGCGAATCTTCAAAGACGCGCGAGCGAGTTGAAGAATGTCCAGCGGATGAAGACACGAAGCAACCTACACCGCAAGGATTAGTCGTGGTGCCAGCATCGACCATCCATCACGTACCTCGCAGAAGACACCCAGGGGCATTTTCAACAGACCCGCGAGTTTTCCGACATTTCGACCAGACGGAGCTTTCCCCTTGGTGTTTGAGCGGTTCGGACCCGGTTTGACTTTAGGGCTGACGGTTGGCCTATAAGTCAAAAGGCGGTCTGTGTGGACGTCATCAGACAACCCGCGTCGCGTCGCAGTTCGTTGAAGGGAAACTCACTCGGGGGCGGAGAGTTTTTCGACTTGGACCCGGACATGAGAGATCTGGTTGAAGAGAGGGGATAGGAGCGACTCCCAATACCGGAAGAGGAACTATGGAGCACATGGCTCGTTCCCACGCACTCCAATTTGCCGTGCGGCTCTCATCCCTATCAAAAGGGACTACGGCAAAAAAGGAAGGTGTGAGCAAACGTGGGACTTTACTTCCTTGATCGGTTTTCCGATCTTCTTCTCGGCGCTTTTAGTTTCAGCCACCCTCGGTAAGTTGTGCGATGGTTGCGACGGAAGAAACTATCGACGCTTTGGAGAGACAACTCCTCAACACCACCGGAGACGTTCCCCTTCATAGCAGGTTCAGGGCGCTTTTCACTTTGAAGTCGCTCAAATCCGAAGCCGCGATCACCGCAATTGCCAAAGGTTAATCCCTCTTCCTCGTGAAATGCCGTTCACATATCTGATCGACCTCTGCAGGATTCAAAGACGAGTCTGCGTTACTGAAGCATGAACTCGCGTATTGTCTTGGTCAAATAAAAAACCCACTTGCTTTACCCGTCTTACAAGAGGTGTTGGAGGACGCAAATGAGGACCCTATGGTCAGGCACGAGGTGTGTCCCCTCTTCGCTATTCACGGACGTAGCTAAGATCGAACAGGCCGCTGAAGCCATGGGTGCCATTTCGTTAGGGTCGTCTATCCCAGTACTTAAACAATACCTGAATGACCCCAACCGCTCCGTTCGTGAAACCTGCGAAATTGCACTCGCCAAAATTGAGTGGGACAATTCACCGGAAGGAAAAGCCCATAATCCTGCACCGACTGTGGAAGACAGGTATGTATTGTGCGCGCACATGTGGTCCACCACTCTTAATTACCCGCTCGTATAGGACGTACACTTCGATTGATCCAGCCCCACCGACCTCAGGGCTATTGAAAGGCAAACCAGCCGCAGAAGATCTTTCTCATAAAATCATCCAATCTCTTGGAGTCACTCTGACGGACTCCGGCTTGCCACTATTCGAGCGTTATCGTGCGATGTTCGCTTTAAGGAATATTGGTACGGACGAAGCCGTAGATGCCCTGGCATCCGGTTTCTCAGATGACAGTGTTCTATTCAAGTTCGTATCTCATCACCTCCAACCAGCCCTCCCTCTCTTACAAACGGATCCCTCACTAGACACGAAATTGCTTTCGTATTCGGTCAACTCCTCTCCCCACACTCAGTCCCAGCCCTTGTAGAGGTCCTAAGGGACGTTCAAGAGTCCGACATGGTCCGACACGAAGCGGCAGAGGCTCTTGGCGGCATTGGAACTCCTGAGGTTCTCCCTCACCTCAAAGAGTGGATGGTGAGAGACGACTCTCCCCGTGTAGTTCGGGAGAGTTGTCAGGTAGCGATTGATATGTGGGAGGTACGTGGTATCCTTTTCCGAATCCTTGGGTGTCCATTATCTGATAACTTCGATTATTGATAACGGTTCTGGTCGCTGATTTGGTTCCCTCGCTTTTCATCTTCGTCAGTACGAGAATTCGGATCAATTCCAGTACGCCGATGGACTCGAAAAGGTGCAGGCTGTCCAGGTTGGAGTGTAGCGCATACCAAGTGCTCCAACTCGAATCCTTTGTAGTATTAGTTATGTATACCGTTCTATCCCCCCTTGGTCCCTTCTGCAGGTGCCGAGATCGGCGGTCATTCCACCGGCCCGCTTGGAGGTCCAAGGAACGACGAGGTTGAGTCGATCATTGAATACCAAGATGTCTACCATCTCGTCCTTGACCTCCTGTAAAATCCTCGTAATCTCTTCTGAACCACCCCACGCACAGAACCTCGTTCACCGTTAGTCTCCGTCTCCTACCCAACGCACATCGGGTTCACTGACCATGGCCGGGGTTAAACACATGCGCCACCTCTTCAGGCATCATTCGCTTTACAACAAACGAAACATCGACCGACACAGATTCCACATCTACTTCGGCGGTAGAAGAATCAAGTGGTTCTACGACCTCATGGAAAATCTCAAACAAATACTACACCGCAGACGTTCATTTCGAGAGCATAACTATCGACCAGTATTTACCCAGGCGGAGCGAGTTCTATGGCGTCCCCGCTGTGTTATTCGTATGGAATCGCGGTCAGGTGCGTTCACGGTCCTCACCCTCAACACAACCCGCATCTTTACCGGTCGCCCATTGCACACCCGACGTCCTCCTAATGTCCCGATGGTGTAGCCTTATAGAGAACATGTCGGGAGGTTTATTGGGGTGATCAACTCGCTAGAGCCGGAGATCAAGCTCGCCATCCAATTCTCAAAAGACAAGTCTAACTCTGCCGTTACCACCACCACGCCGTCGGATGACGACCAAGAGGTGGAAGAGTTTGTCTCTTCGCATGGGTTCGAATTCATCGATGGGGACAACGACAGCCTTGCAAGGGCTTTGGATCTAGATGATGACTCCACCGGTGAGTTCTTCCCCCGCACACAGCACATTCCCCCACCCCGGTCAACCTCGTCTCCATCTCTGTCGTTCGTATTCTTAGCACTGTCGTAGCATCCAAACTGACGCTTGGGTTTCACGGTTCTTAGCCACACCAGGACTGGGTCGTGTCATAGACGCGCTAAGCACAATTATGTGGCCATCCATGGTCCAATCTTCTTCCTCCGCATCTACATCGAAACGCAAGAGCAGGGTTAGGGAACTTCTCGACTGGGCCAGAGAAGAGGAATACGACGAAGGGCTTCGCGCACTGGTCCAATTCTCCACGGACGAACCGGAAGGCGATACCAACAACCCTTCTTCATCCACCGACGCTTCCCCTTCCCCGCAGGCGAAACCTAAAACGAGCCGTATGCAGAAAGAAATGGACGATTTTCAGCGGTGGTTAGAAGAGAACGAATCTCAGAGGGTGAATGAAGACCCTTGGGCTCGTCGAGACGAATTCGGGAGTCCACTGGCGGCCGATTCGGTCTCTGATGCTAAACCCCCCACTACGGAGACATTTTTTGGGTCGGGGACTGGATTCGTCGACGGATTTGAGGACGATTTTACTGATTTCGTCGGGGCGCCGATGGATCACGATATTCGAAAGCCTGAACCGAACCCGACCAAGGGATCTTCCTTCGCTTACGTGTCGTTGGACTCCGAGTTCAACATGCTCGAAGGTGACGATACCGATCTACCCTCTCAAGATGAGATCCAAGCCACAACCCGTCGAATATTCGGTTCATCATCATCCCATCCCATCCCCCTCCCAGAGCCTAAACGACAACAACAACAACATCTAGCAACCAACTCCTCAGACCTAGGCGCGAGTCCAGCACCAAGCACATCAACCCTGAGCGATGACGACGAACTTGAATTCTCCCAGTTCGACTTGTCCAGGGTGTTCAGTGCCTTGCAGGTTATGAAAGAGGAGATTTCTGAGATTACCGATGATACTGAGCGAAGAAGAGCTGCAGCGAGGGTTGCTCTTGGACTCGTTCATGGGTTGCAAAGGGACGAAGATACAGATGTACAGTAGGTAAGGCAAGGTCAAGAGGACGGGCGGTGAATGGTAGACGGGTTGCGAAATAGAATCCAGGACTTGTAACACATGGAGAATACATCGATGTGGTGACGGATGATTGTATCTTACAAAATAACGGAAAGGAATGGAGAACACGGATATGCAGGACACGAGGTACGGGATGCGAGGCCAACCAGCAATGCAGAACGTTCATAGGAACGAGAGGAATAAGATGGAGTTGGGACTACCGCGTTTTGACGGCCTTGCCTGCACCTCTCCCACTCACCACGGGCTCATCAACATCCATAGCATCCACCGCTTTTCTCTTTCTCCCGTTTTTTCGAGTGGGGGCATTTGAGGATGTCCCATTCGTCCGTTGTTGCTTCGTAGGTCTTTCCACATGAGAATGATGCTCGAAGCTCCTCTACGAAAAAAAAGAAACGAGCGAGGTTCAGCTAGGGTGTCAGAAAAGAAACCATCGAGCAAGAGACATACCCCAAGGTTCAGTTCATCAGTATCCGTCTCTTCTTCCTCTTCGTCCCCTTCACGGTACTCGAAATCGGACTCTCTGAGCACTCTGATCGACTTCCTCCTCGAAGGCGGCCGATGCCTAACGTTCGCATCTTCCAGACTTCGCCATTGGTAAATATCTTCGCCCGGGTCATAGTAATCCTGGTCGATTCCCGATTTCCGGCGTTTAGGAACCTGGGTGGGTGCTGGAGGTGTCGCATCGTCGTCCCTATACGCTTGCCAACTCTTACTCTTGGTTCGGGGTGGCTCAGCGGGCTTGGTGGCTTTCTTGGCAGTCTTCGATGGTTTAGGATTCTTGTCTGAGGGAGCTCTTCCCCTCGCGTCGTTGACCGGGGTACGCGCAAATTCATCTTCGTCATCTTCTACCTTGATAGGCATTTCGACCGTTGCGTGAACGCGGCGGATGACCTTTTGCGTGGGACCCTTGGTTGCGGAACCTTCAGAATTCTGCGTTGGCCTTTGTTTAGGCGTGCCCTTGTCCTTTGTCGAACGCGTCGCATTTGTGGTAGCCTTGGTCTGGGTCTTGGTTCCACCGGCCGGAGGCTTTCCGATAGGCCTTCGAGGTCCCGGAGCTTTGTAAGATTTTTCACCGATAGGAATGATGACCGCATCCAGCTGGCGATGTTTCCCAGGTGGTTTGTCAACGGACCCCGAACCTATCTTCGTCGATGCAGAAGATGACGGCGGGGATGTGGCGTGCTCGCCGTAGCGAGCGTACTCATCCAACGATGAGCCACTGGCGTTATCCTGGGAGTTGATTCAAGTCAGTTATTTCCTGAAGGGGGGAGTGGCGCGGGGGTGATATACCAGATCCTGCTGAGCCATCAGATCTTCGAGCCTAGCTAACAAGCGGATACGCTCCTGCTCGACTCGCATGAATTGCTCTTTCCACTCCTGACATGATTTCTCGACGCGAGCGTATTGGTCCCTCCAGTGAATGTTTTCTTGTCGCAATTGAGCGATTGTATCTGCTTGCTGTTGAATCTAGAATTCCCCCCTGAATACAACGAAAGTAACCGCTTTGCAGAAGAGCTCACCGTCGAATCTGCTTGATCCACCTGAGCGCGACGACGGGATGAGTATGAATCAAACGATCACGCATCCTCAATCGAGCCAAGTGGGGAGGGGTATCGACTCACCGCCGCTTTCCAGGTATCCAATTGCTGTTTATGGGTGACCTGTTCATTCTCGATGGACCTCAACGAGTTCAACGCCTCATCTCTCTGATTCCTCGCCTGCCTCGCGTCGGATAACGCACGCGAGAGTTCGGTTTGAGCTTGTTCCTCCGATTTCGATAGCTGAGCCACAAAACAATCAGTCACGTTTTCCAGAGCTATCAATTCCACAGCATACCGCTACAGTGGCCGCATGGGTTAGTGATGCAATCGCGTCGGAAATTATTGAGGCGGGCGTGGTGGTTGGAGGCATGAATGAGAGGGTTTAATGGATCATCACGTGCGTGGTGAGACGCGAAACGCGCCATCGTGGAGGTCATTGGCTAAATCGATGGTCTTTCGGTCTGACTCTCAGTAGTATTGGTGGGCGACGACCAAGGTAGGAGATAAGTGTCATATTTTAATCGCGTGTCTGCTACAACTACACGGATCACAGAGTTTCGCAAGGTGATTGAATATCCATTCTTGACGACGTGATCAGACGACCGAACCCTAGATGCATGTTAGACATCCAACCTCAAAAACTTATCATAAGGTACGGATACTTACCCCATTGACCAGAATATTTTGTCCATTCACCCAGGCGGCTTCAGGACTCGCCAAGAAGGCCACAACAGGCGCGACATCCTCGACCGTTCCAAGACGCTTCAATGGGTGCGTATTCGCGATGGCCGTGATGACCTGTTCCGGCTTTCCTTCCCGAAACAACGAAGTGTCGATGGGGCCTGACAGTAACCGCGTGTATGGGTGAACGGGCACCAGCAGGACGTCGTGGGGTTGGTTAAGACTCACCCGGTGAAACGGTGTTAACGGTGATACCCTTCGCGCCGAGTTCTTTGGAAAGGACGCGAGAGAACTGCTCAATGGCACCCTTCGTCGCGGCGTAAACTAGGTATGGTGGTGTAACGGCCGAATTTTTGGCAATCGAAGTGGAGAAGAAGATGATTCTTCCTCCTATCGACAAACTCAGTCTCACTAAAGAACGAGCTCAGAGTTAAACCCTTTGCTCACCCACTGTCAGGTGCGGCTCCACGGCCTGGACCAAGAAGAACGGACCCTTGACATTGATAAAGAAACTTTCGTCGAAGAACTTTTCGTCGACTTCGCGCAAAGGCATAGTTCCCATGATCCCAGCGTTCAAAACCAGGATATCGATCCTTCCAAACGCTTTGAGGGTCTCGTCTAGGAGATGCTTGCACGACCCCACGGCGGAGACGTCAGCCTTGACGATGACCGCTGCACCACTGCGGATGCTATTGATCTCGTCGGCGACCCCCTTCGCGGCTGCTTCGTTGGAAGCATAGTTTATGACGACGGAGGCACCGTCCTGAGCCAGAAGCTTGGCGATGGCCGCACCGATGGACCTGGACGAGCCAGTGACGACTGTGAACTCGATCAACACCCAGTGTTTGAAATTGCCGCTAAGGAAGCGTACGGGCAACTTTTCCTTGGAGGCGTTGGGACATTGTGAGGGGATCGATAACAGGAGGTGGTTGAGTCACCCCTTAGTAAACCCCCTCCCCATTTTATACTTACTGGATGTGTTCTGGTTCTCGACGGGTCGTTTTGCAGGGTCGCGGGGTCTTAGGTGGGGTGTGGGACATTCTGGACACAGTTCGAACAAGACGGAAGCACGTCATTATGTTAACAACGTTGACCCTTGAGCCAATGATCTGCAAGAACCTCACTCTTCAAATTTCAAATAGGCGGGAGGGTGTGTAGTCAATCAAAATAGATTGCCCATCTTACTCATCTCTGATTCACAACGGTTGGAGGGGATGTCATCAGGTAGTTAAGTACAGTCAGATGAATAGAAATTTCCGGGGGTACAAGCGAGTAGTAACGATAACAAGGAAACGTAAGATATGAAGGGACGGCGACCTGGTGAGGGGGGGATTTCCGGTTGTGCGACGACATCAGCGTAAGCCAGAGGTGTTTAAGGATACAAGCATATATGTAACGTTACTCATTGACAACGGGTAGTCGAATGAACCCAATCGCAACATTTGGAAACTCTTCCTCCGCAGTGTCAGACACGGGTGGCTTCCTGCGGATTGGCGTGGGCATGGAGATGACGACAGAAACTTGAACTGTGCGGGGTATTTCTGCAGACGAGTTCGCTGAGTCACCTCCAGGCAAGTCGTTTTCAAAGCGGTGTCGCGTCGAAAGTGGAAGTGGGTGGGCGAAAAGGCTAGTCAAGAAGGCGGCGGATTGCTCATGAGATGTGGAAGACGAGCTCATGGGGTTTGTTGTCCCTCGCGGGGCATACATAACGGCAAGCGGCTAGGGGATACGACAACAAAGGTTAGGATTTTCAATAGAAGAAAGGCAGGCAGAAACGCACCTTTATGTCCGCTAATTCATTCACCGAGCTCCTCTCCTGGTCGCCCAGCTTTATGCGGGTATCCCAAAGCTTCGGTTTTGCTCCAAAGTTCCTCCCCCTCGGTGCCCCAGGCAAGTCTCCAGGCTGGCGGAGGATATCGTCCAACTGGTCCTGCAGCCCCATGCGATACCGCCTCCTGAGCAAGAACGATCGAAGGACGATGGCCGTCGAGACCACCAACAGCAAGAAGAGGGTCGACAGGAACGTGAATCTGCAAAACGTTAGTCCCGACCGCTTCTTTTGGTGGTTGGGAAGGAGGAGTGTGAGACGCACAGATAGAGCGAGGACGACCTTGGCGGACCATCTGAGTTGCCCACTGGAGTAGTGTTCTTAGGGGGAGAGAAGGTCTCTGAGGGGTTAGAAAAGGTCGCCGACATGGATGAGGTTAACACAAGTCGTGGTCGTCGACCATGGAGATCACTCAACCGGTCATTCGCTTCAACCGTTGCCTAACAGCTGGGCTTTACCACCCGGGTAACGTGATCCACCCAACAGCCTCTCAATGAAATTGAAATTCGCCCTCGTGGGATCTGTTCAAGTCTCCGGACCGAAGCTTAATCGCCTCCGGGGCACACATCCGAAAAGTAGCTCAGGGGTTCTCCACAGGAGAGGAGGTTTACCCATAGCCGAGTCTTGATGTAAAAAGGCCTCCCCACAGAACGACCCTCGGTCGACTCTGCCTCTAAGCATTTCTTTCGAATTCTATTTACAAGTGCGTCCCATAGCGTTTTTGCTATCTTGTCGTATACTTACCTCGACGCTTCTTTCTTTTCCCTCTTATTCAGCTCGTTACAACAAACGGTTCACAAGTAAGCCCTTTAGCTTTTTTCTGATATGTCCTCGTTACTGACCGTTCCTTCCCAGTGGCGCCTAACCCCTTCAACCTCGATGAAGAGTTCTACGAGTCGTGCGATTTCACAATCACCAGTCCCCACAGCCTTGACCTTCGTCTCACCTACTGTCTACACGTTCGGCAAGCTCAACGAGGGCAGCGTCGTCTCTGACTCGTCCCGTCTCACCGACCATTACCCCGCCGCTTATAAAGACTTCTATGGTATGCCCAGCGGGGCTCCCTGCATCTACAAGTCGGGTCCTGCCTGGCATGAGCGCAAGGGTCCAGAAGCGTGCCGCTATATTCGTGAGGCGCGCCCTGTCTACGGCCACCCTATCGCAGGCTCCTGGCTCAAGATCGGTACGGACATCTACAAGTCCCTCGACTCATGCGGCGTCAAGTGGACCTCTATCGACCCCGTCGCCTTCGCTGACGCCGGGGAGAAGATGCCGTTTTGCCAGCTCCTGATGTGGATCGGCGTGAAGTACAAGACTCTCTCCTTCGAGGAAGCAGTGGCTGCCGCCGACGCCATCAAGGGTATCCTCAGGCTAGCCGGCTTCCCCGAGATTGAGGTCGCTTTTCGCGAGTCGGAGGTGACCTACTCTGTTGGTGGCCCGAAGCTCCTCCCCTTCGACCCCTTCCTCGACCCCATCCCCGAGTTCCGCAAGCCTTTCACGTCCACGCTCGGCCTCTCCATCGCCCCACTCAAGACGCCCAACTACGAGGGCACCGGCGCCCTCTACTTCCGCCTCAGCAAAGACGACGACCGCGTCGTCCTTCTCACCGCTGCTCACGTCGCTCGCCCTCCTCCCGCGTACGCCAACACGGGCATGTCGCGCAAGAAAACCAGCCGGCACCGCGAGGAGATCGTCGCACTTGGCAACGTGGGTTACCAGAATGCTACAAACGCCATGATGGCCACAATCTGCAACCTCGCTTACTCCGTCGCGGCGCGGAAAAAGATGATCACCAGGCTGGGCGAGTTCGTCGATGGCGAGGATGTGGCGGTCACCGAGAGGCGCCGGGACATCCAGTACGATGTGAAGAATGCGACGAAGACTATCGACAAGTTGAACGAGTTTCACGGTGAGGTTACCAAACGCAGGACGAACCCGGAACAGCGCATCATTGGCTTCGTCCTCCACGCTGAGCCCATCGTCGTCTCCGACGGACTCAACGAGTTTGCACGCGACTGGGCCTTTATCCAGCTCTACAACGAGAAGATTGACTGGGACACCTTCCTGGGAAACAAGGTCTACGTCGGTACGTTTCCCATCTCGTCCCGCAGTTTCGGTTTTGGCTGACTATTATTATCCTGCAGGTGGAAACCTCTCGTTGGCCGACTTCGGCATGCTCATGTTCCCGCAGCCCGAGGACCGGGCGGAATACCAGTACCCGGACGATGGGCTCCTCCAGGCCTTTGGCGTCGTGAAGGACAACGAGATCCACCAGCCCCAGCACCTCGACGTTCACGGCGAGAAGGCACTACTTGTAGTGAAGAACGGCCTGACCACGGGCACAACCATAGGTCGTGTCAACGGGCTTGACTCTTTCACTCGCGTCTACCCCAACTATGGCATTGAGCACACGTCCATCGAGACCGCCATCCTGCCCTACAACAA
>Ga0307515_10009887_pt1 | contig 18372 bp, 18 predicted proteins | sample 17_EM_MG_FD_194513 | JGI IMG/M metagenome (GOLD analysis project Ga0307515, IMG submission 194513) | Populus trichocarpa ectomycorrhiza microbial communities from riparian zone in the Pacific Northwest, United States - 17_EM | ecosystem: Host-associated > Plants > Roots > Unclassified | place...
CGGATGATCTCGCCCTCACTGACGTTGGCCATTCGAGCCGCGAAAGACACCGCTTGTTTGGTGGCTTCATCAACGTCGATCGTCGCCATGCCATCACCTCTCTACGAGGGCTACAGTAGAGGAGATAGAAACGCAGAGCAAGTGAACACAGCATGATCAACTTGAATTTCTGCCTGTGGGATGGCTGTCGGGCAAGACTTGCTCCACGTTCGGAGTGTACTCGGCGGCCGTGCGATGGCGACCCGCCTTCCGGCGCGGTGCCGGCCGCCGCGGTGAGCGGCCTGCGACGCATTCCGGTGTACTAACGTCTTGCTGGTGAAGGAGCGGCGCAACATGTACGAGCCCATGACGCTCGCGCGGCTCGGGACGTTACTGTCCGGCGCGGATGACTCGGTGCGGTGGCGCTTGGTCGCCGAGTTCCTGGAGGAGTACCGCTGGGAACCTGTCGAGTCGCGTGCGGGACTGCTTCAAGATGAGCCGGCCGGCACGGGCGACGAGCACTGGGATGTGTTTTTGGCCGCCTTGGCCGAGCATGTGGCTGCGCGCGACGGACGCGACGGCCCTGCTTGGGCCGGATCCAGATCATTGCGGCGGTTCTGGTTCCCGTTCAACGGTCGTGCGGCAAGGGTCGATGCTGTCGTTCACGCGCCGGCGGCGTTCCGGCGCCGTGGCGTGTTCGTGGCGCGGCAGGAGCTGGAAGTGGCATGACCGAGGAAGGTGTGTTGCTCGATCGAAGCGCGATCGAGGACGCGTTCCGGCGGCTGGGTGATCGGCTCGCGCAGCGGGGGGTGGTAGCCGATCTTTACTTCGGTGGTGCAGCGATGTCAATGGTCTACGACAGCCGCAGAGCTACTCGCGACATCGATGCTGTCTTCAAGAGGTTCAAGTAAGCGCTTGTCACCTCCACGAGTCGATGGCGGCCTGTGTTCGCGGAAAGCGCGAACCGGGTCGCCTCGTCATATCTGCTCCGGGGGCCGAGCCCCCGGAAGCCCCGCGGTGCGGTGGTCGGGCTGGGTGCGGTGGTCGGGCTGGGTGCGGTGGTCGCGGTGGTCGCTGTGGTCGGCCCCAGGTTTAAGTAGGCGGTGTTCTTCTTCACTGCAAGATCAAAGTGAAGTCCCGGCTAGGAGGTGCGCTTGTCCGACTAGTCGTCGAATGATCTCGCCCTCGGTCACGTTTGCCATCCGGGCAGCAAGCGCCACGGCCTGCTAGGGCTGGTACCGTGTTATGGTACGAGTCTAGGAGGTGTGCTGTGGCGCTGTCTGCGAGTGAGGCGCGGAAGCGGCTCTTTCCGTTGATCGAGCAGGTCAACGACGACGAAGAGGCGGTGGAGATCGTCTCGAAGTCGGGCACTGCCTTCCTTGTGCCTGAGCATTTGTGGCGGTCAATGGTGGAAACGCGATACCTGCTCAGGTCGCCGGCGAACGCGCGGCGGCTGCTGGACAGCGTCGCCAGGGTCGAGGCTGGTGAGTTCGAGCGGCACGATCTCATCTCTGATGAGGAGGAGATTGGGCGTCAAGCCTCATGAACGTCGCATTCGACAAGACCGGCTGGGAGGATTACACGTCCTGGGCGGGTGAGCCCAAGATGCTTCGCCGGATCAATCGAATGATCGGAGAAACGCTGCGCGACCCTGGGCAGGGGATCGGGAAACCGGAGCGACTGACCGAGAATCTCAGCGGCTACTGGTCGAGGCGAATCACCGATGAACATCGGCTCGTCTATACCGTCCGCGGCGAAAACCTGATCATCGTTCAGGCTCGCTATCACTACTGAGCAAGGTGCGCACGGAGCTGCTTGGCCAGCGCGGCGTGCAGGTGTTCGGTGCCGCCTGGCGCCCAGCAAAGAACGACGCGGTGTGCGCCATGGTGATCGCCTTCCGTGAGTCCGCCTTCTGCGCCGGCGCGCTGCGCGGCTGATCTTCCGCACCACCCCGTTCCGGCCGCCAAGCAGGCGGTTACCGAGTTCTTCGACAGCCTCGGCTTTGACGCTGTGGACGCTGGCCCGCTCGCTGAGAACTGGCGCGCCCAGCGGGACACCCCGGTCTACGTGACTCCCTACGGTGCTTACGGGGTACTTCCGGGTACGCCGGCGAGCTTGCAGGTCGTACGTGAGGCGCTCGCCGCGGCGAAGCCCACCGCTGCCTGAAGGCTCGGGCCCCCACGGCCGAGGGGAGTGTGGTTATGGGAAGGGCGACCTGATGTCGTTCTGGAGGTCGTAAGACCTGGGTCGTCGTGCCTGCTCCGGAGGCCGAGCCCCCGGAGGCCCTGCGGTGCGGTGGTTGCGCTGTGGTCTCCTGATTGCCATTGGTTGCGTTGAGGCTGGCGTTAATGGTGTCTAGCCCTTGAGCAGGGCCGCCAAGGCCGGCGGGACCTTGGTTGTCGCTCCGTCCACGGTTGCTCCGGCGAAGGCCAGGTCCGGCGCCAGCGTACGGTTGTTGTCCGCCGGGAAGTTGAGCGTCGGCACGGAGACCGCGTCGAGGCGGGCGGTCTGGTCTGCGGTCAGGGTGACGTCGATGGCGTCGAGGTTGGCGCGGAGTTGGTCGAGGCGACGGGCGCCGATCAGGGTGGATGTGATCGCCGGGCGGTTCTGGACCCAGGAGAGGGCCGCCGCGGCGGGAGTGTGGCGGGATTCGGCGGCTACCTCGTCGAGGACATCGATGACGGCGTAGTCGGACTCGGTGGGCCGAACCCAGCTGCGTGTGCTCCCGGTCTCGGCGGGAGTGGTGCGCCGGGACCACTTGCCGGAGAGCAGGCTGCCGTGCAGCGGGCCCCAGGGCAGCACGCCGATACCGCGCTCCTGCGCCATCGGGAGCAGTTCGCCTTCGGGCGTGCGAGCAAGCAGGGAGTATTCGACCTGCATGGCGATGACCGGTGCCCAGCCCCGGAACTGGGCGACAAGACTGGCTTCGGCGGCCTTGTACGCGGGCAGGTCGGACACCCCGACGTACCGAATCTTGCCGGTCGTGACCAGGTCGTCGAGGGCGCGCAGGGTCTCCTCGACGGGGGTGGCGCGGTCCCAGTTGTGCAGCCAGTAGATGTCGATGTAGTCGGTGCGCAGGCGGCGCAGCGAGTCCTCCAAGGCGCCGATCATCGCCTTGCGGCCCGCGCCGCCCGCGTTGGGGTCGCCGGGGCGTAGGGAGGCGAAGAACTTCGTGCCCAGGACGAGGCGGTCGCGCAGGCCGGGCCGGCTGGCCAGGTAGTCGCCGATGATCCGCTCGGAGTTGCCGGCGGTGTAGATGTTCGCGGTGTCGATGGAGTTGCCGCCGCGCTCCAGGTACTCGGTGAGCATGGCGGCGGAGGTGGCAGCGTCGGCGCCCCAGCCTTCGGGATCGCCGAAGGTCATGGTGCCCAGGGTGAACGGGCTGACGCGCAGGCCGGAACGGCCCAGGGTGCGGTAGTGGTCAAGCGGCATGACCCCAGTACACGTCGCCTTGAAAGGAAGCGGAAAGCCCGGAACGATCAGCCGCTTGCCTGATCCTTCCAAGATCAAATCGGCTGTCGGGAGGCCGGAGGCACTTGGCGCAACCGCAGCGCGTCCTGCCCGGGCGGCAGGCCGAACAAGCGCCGGTACTCTCGGGTGAACTGCGAAACGCTCTCGTAGCCGACTGCGAACCCGACCTCCGCCACGCCGTGCGGATCCGCCAGAAGGCGGGTACGCGCCTCCTGCAGGCGCAGCTGCTTCTGGAACTGCAGAGGGCTCATCGTGGTGGCCGTTCGGAAGTGCCGGTGGAATGAGGTGGCGCTCATCCCGGCGACCCGGGCGGCGTCCTCGACCCGGAACAGGTCCGTGTAGTTCGCCCGGATCCAGCTGATCGCCCGCCCGATTCGCGCGAGGCTGCTGTCGGACAGTCCGATTGCCTGGACGGTCGGGCCCTGCTCGCCGGTGAGCAGCCGCCAGACGAGCTCGCGCTCGATGCCGGCGGCCAGCACGGGGATGTCGGCCGGCCGGTCCAGCAGGCGAAGCAGCCGGACGAGCGGATCGAGCAGGTCGCCGGCGACGTGCCCGACCGCGAAGCCCTGGCCCTCCTGAACAGCGCGGGACGGCAGGTGCAGCACCAACTCGGCGATCAGCTCCGAGCGCAGCGGCACACCGACCACGAGGTACGGCGATCGACGGCTGGCCTGTTCCACGTGCGCCACGACTGGTAGGTCCAACGAGACGATCAGATAGTCCCCGGCACCGTACGTCAGCACCTGATCGGCGATCGTGGTGCACTTCGAACCCTGCGCGACCACGACGAGGGTCGGGCTGATCAGGCCGGTCATCGGCTCGCTCGGTGTGGTCGAGGACAGCACGGTGACGCCGTCCAGCGCGGTCTGCCCGGCGTGCCGTGTCAGCAGATCCCTCAGCTCGGTCAGATCGGGCGGCACGCAGCTGAGACTAACTTCCTTCGGTCGAGGCAGAAGGTCTTCACGGAGGCCGCGTTGAGCGAGGCGGCTCCGCTCCGCGGGTGGGGCCAGCCTTTAGTCTGATGAATATGATCCACCGTCTATGCCGCCTGCGGTGACCGGTCCGATGCTCAGGACATCGCCCAGGAGGCTTTCGCGCGAGCCTGGCAGCACTGGCCCAAGGTTTCCGGGTACGACGACCCCGAGGCGTGGGTACGTACGGTCGCCTGGCGGTTGATGGCCAACCGGTGGCGCGGTCTGCGGCGCCGGCTCGCCGCTCGATCCCGGATGGGGCCACCGACCGAGGTCACCGGCAGTCCGTCGCCGGACCGGGTGGCCATCATCGACGCGGTGCAGCGGCTGCCGAAGTCGCAGCAGCAGGTCATCGCCTTGCATTACCTGCTGGACATGCCGGTCAACGAGATCGCCGCGAGTGTCGGCATCCCGGCGGGAACAGTCAAGGCACGGCTCTCGAGGGCGCGCACCACGCTCGCCCGGCTGCTCGGCGAACACGATCAGGAGGTCAGCGATGTCACGTCCCGTTGAGGAGCGACTGCGGGAGCTGGAGTCCGAGCTACGGGACCTTCAGGTACTGCCCGCCGCTGCCGTCCGTGCCCGTGGCCGCCGCCGGGGTCGCCGACAGCTGGGCGCTTTGCTGGTGGCGGGTGCCGTCGTGGCGACCACGGCCGGCATCGCGGCGACCAAGACCCTCGGATGGCCGGACGGGCGCGTTGCGCCACAACAGCCGGCCGCGACCCAGTCGACCGGCGCCGGTCCGGTGGTCTGCGTTTTATCCATACCGGACAGCCCGGCCACGGTCCGGGTCCGGGTAGTCGACGGCGGGGCACCCGCCGGAACGCCCGATACGACGGCCGCTCAGCTGCGTGCGCGTAGGTTCATCGTGCTGGCCGATATCAATGGCACGACCGACTCCAATGCGGTGGGCACGGCCGCACTGCACTACGGTCCCGCAGCGATCGGTGCGGCGACCCTGCTTCGGGCAGAGCTGCACGGCAATATCGCTATGCAGTTCGACCCCGACCGCGCCGACGAGACCATCGACTTGATCCTCGGGTCGGCCTTCACCCGTCTGGCGACGATGACCGAAGTCAACCAGGCCCTCGTCGCCGCCGGCGAGCCGTCCGCACCACCGCAGTGCGAGACCGTTGTCTCGCCCACTCCGGGCCGCTGAACAGCGGCGTAACCAGACGCGATGTGGATGAGGATGAAGACGGATCGGGCCTCGCGCGTAGACGTTGGGTGAAGGCAGACCCGACGACAGGAGCTCGACGATATGGAACGGCCAGATCACCTATGGCTGCCGTAGTGAAGGCAGCGGCCGACACGGACGCCGCGGTTATTCGCGCGTCGTTGGCGGATCCGGACCGGTTCGCGCCCATCTACGACCGGTACGCCGCAATGCTGTACCGCTACGCCTATCAACGGGTGGGTCCCGAGATCGCCGACGACGTGGTGGCGGAGGCGTTCCTCGCGGCGTTCCGTGGGCGGGCGTCTTACGACCTCGACCGCCAGGACGCTCGGCCGTGGTTGTTCGGCATCCTCACCCGGGAGATGGCCACCCATCACCGCCGGGAGAAGGCACGCTACCGGGCCATGAGCCGCTCGACGCAGGAGACCGTGCAGGACGGCCCGGCCGACCAGGTGGCAGCCAGGTTGGTCGCCGACGCGGCCCGGGGTCCGCTGGCCGCCGCCTTGGCCGGCTTGGCGCCGGGTGATCGCGATGTGCTGCTGCTAGTGGCGTGGGGACAGCTCAGCTACGACGAGGTGGCCGATGCCTTGGGCATCCCCCAGGGCACCGTGGGCTCCCGGCTCAACCGGGCCCGGCGAAAGGTCCGCAAGGCACTGGGCGATTTCGACCCGACCACGACCAAGGAGGAGAACGATGAAATCTGATCTGTCCATTCTCGAGGAATTCGGGGCGAGCCTGGCCCCGGAGCGGGACCACCCACCGGCCGAGGTCCGCCACCGGGTGATGAACGGCATGCGGCACCCGGTACGCCGACCGCGGCTGTTGTCCAGGCTGAATGGTGTGCGCCTGGCCTGGCGGATCGGCGCGCCCTCCGTCGCGGCCGCTGCCATCGCCGCCGCCCTGGTGGCTGGGCAATTGACCGATATCGCGGGTGGCCAGCCCGCACCGCCCGGCCCCGGGGCGAAGGTCGAAGGCGGGGCTGCCGCCCTGCCGGACGCCGGGCATGTGTTGCTGCTGGCCGCCCAGCACGCAGGCGCTACCCCGGCGATGGACGCCCGGTCGAACCAGTTCCTGTTCATCGACTCCGTCGAGGTCGAGTCGAAGATCGACGCCCGGGGGACCACAGTCTCCGGGCCGTTGCGCACGCGGACCTGGCTGTCAGTGGACGGCACCCGCGACGGGCTGGTGATTCAGGAAGCGCGGAGGTCGCCCGTTCGCACCCACATCGACGGCTGCACGAACGGCCGGCAGGCGCAGACAATCGACCGGCCGGAGACCACACCCAAGGTCGCCTGTACGCCCGAGCCGGCCTACCTGCCGGGCCGCGTCCCGACCGATCCGGCGGGGCTGCTGGCCTACGCGTACAAGATCGCGGCCGCCGATCCGGAATGGGTGTCCATCAGTAGCGGGTCTGGCGGAAAGCCCACGGGGTTCGTCCGGCTTTCCGACGATCAGCGCGCGTTCATCGAGATCGCCGAGATCCTGTACAAGAACCACCTGCCGGCCGTGCAGGCGGCGGCTTTCGAGGCTGTCGGGCAGATCGCCGGCGTGCAGGTGCGCCGCAACGTGGCCGACGCCGCCGGGCGGGTGGGCGTCGCAGTGACACGCACCGAGGCGGGCACCCGTGAGGAGCTGGTCTTCGACCCGACCACCTACCAGTACCTCGGGCACAACATCATCGGGGCCAAACTCGATCTGAACGGCGCGCAGGTGGTCCGCTCGCCGAACAGCAGCAAGGGGACCGCCCATTTCCGGCTGGGACCGATTCCGAAGCCGGGCGAAGTGATCTACAAGTCCGCGCTGCTGCGGATCGCGATCGTGAATAAGGCCGGGCAGCGCCCATAGGTCCATCAGGTGGTGAGCTTGGCGACCTCGGTGGCGGCCAGCAGGAAGCCGCCGACCCCGAAGTCGGCGGTCGAGTTCGTGGTGACCGGCTGGCTGGACTCGGGCGCCAAGCCCACCCCCTGGACGTAGCCGAGGAACCCGTCCGCGTGCACCGACGTTGCGACCATCCCGTTCCAGGCCCGGGCGACCACCGGCAGGTAGGTCGCCCGGTCGATGATCGCGGTGCGGATTCCGTACGCCAGCCCGTACGCGAAGAAGGCGGTCCCGCTCGTCTCTGGCCCGCCGAAATGGGCCGGGTCGACCAGGTTCACGTTGAAGAGGCCGTCTGCGCGCTGGGCCTTCGCGAGTGAGCGTGCCAGCCCCTGGATGTTGTAGCGGAACTCGGGCCACCGCGTACCCAGGTCGGGGTTGAGAGCGAGGACCTTGGCGTGTGCGGCTAGCGCCCACCCGTTTCCCCGGGACCAGAAGACCAGTTTGCCGGCGGGTGACCGGGCCGCCTTGGCGCTCTCGTCGCGCCACCACAGCTCGTTGCTGTAGTCGTAGAGCACCCGGGTCCGCTTGGTGTGGGTGTAAAGCGCGAACATCTTCTGCAAGTAGGCGTCGTCGCCGGTCTGCCGGGCCACCCGTACGAAAACCGGCATTGCCATGTGCAGCGCGTCGACCCACCACCAGTCGTCCACTTTGGTCGGCTGGCTCGTGCTGTAGACCATCCGGCGGATCGACTCGTTGATCGCCGCGATCTTGTTCGCCGCGGGCACGATGTCGTCGAGATCGTAATAGACCTGCCCAGCGGTGTGGTCGTCCGCGTGCCGCGTGGCCACCCCGTTGTTGATCGCGTAATTGTTCTGCTCCGCCCACCGCTGGGTGTACGTCAGATAGCGGGCCTCGCCGATGGCCCGGTAGAGGGCCATGTTCCCGCTGAAGTAGGTCGCCCGCGCCCACTGGTTGTTCCCCGGGTCACCGTGCGCGCCGATCCACTGGTCGTTGACCCTCCGCGCGACCGCGAGCACGTCGGCCCGGGACGGCAGGACCGAGGCCGGGGGAGCGGCCGCGGCGGCTGCGGGGCCGACGAGCACACCGGTCGCCGGCAGGATCGTCGCACCGGCGACACCGGCCAGCAGTTGACGACGGCTGATCTCGCTCACAAGTATCTCCCGGTTAATTTAAGTTCTGAGAGAAGGGGTAGAAATATAGAACCATGAATGCCTTGGGGCCGGAAGGCCGAGGATGGCCCAGCTAAATTTTTGGGCTTTGCCGTGGGCGTGCGGTCCGGCTCGCGATGATGGGGAGATCGTCCGGACTGTCTGAGGGATGGCTTACGTGGTGTTTTGGCGTAACGCGAAGATCCGCGTGAAAGTCGGGCTCGGGCTCGCCGTCGCGCTGCTTGGGTTGGCGGGCTTTGCTGTCGTGGTGGTGACCGGCAAGCGGACCGAGGCCGCCGAGGCCGCGCGGGTGGTGACCATTTCCGCCCTTACGGTCAAGCTTGGCAACCTGCTGCACGAGACACAGCGCGAGCGGGGCCGGACCGCGCAGTTCACCAGCACCAAGGGCGCCAAGTTCGGTCCCGAGCTCACCGCTCAGCAGGCTGCCACCGACCAGCAGTTGGCCGCGTACCGGCAGTTCGTCACCGGGACCGGGGGCGAGTTTCCCGCCGCGCTCGGCTCCGCGCTCGATGCCGCCGGAAAGGCGTTGAACAACCTGGCCGATTTGCGCGCCCAGGCGGCCGCCTTGCAGACCGAACCACCCAAGATCATTGCCGGGTACACCGAGATCAATCAAGCCCTTCTCGGTACGATCGCGACGGCGGTCGCACAGAACCACAACCCGGGCATCGCGGTCCGGATGCAGGCTTACCTCGCCTTGCTGTCGGCGAAGGAAACGGCCGGCCTGGAGCGGGCGCAGCTGGCCAATGTGTTCACCACGGGCGCGTTCGCGGCCGGGCAGTTCATCAGGGTCGTCTCCCTGATCGCGGCGCAACAGGCATATCTGACGGTTTTCGAACGGGCGGCGACCGCCGACGTCCTGACGGACTGGGCACAGGTTCGGCAATCGACCGCGTTCACCGCGGTGGCCGCGTTGGAGCAGGTCGCCGTCGAGAAAGCCGCCACGGGCGGGTTCGGGGTTGACTCGGGCACCTGGTTCGACGCCGCTACCGCCAAGATCGACCAGTACAAGAAGCTCGAAGACACCCAGGCAGCCACGATCCTTGCGACCGCCCAAGCGGCCGAGCACGATGCGGCCACCAGCTCCTGGCTCGCGCTCGCCGTCGCGGCCGGGCTGTTTCTGCTGACCCTGGCCGTCGCGGTGGGGGTGGTGCTGTCGATCACCCGTCCACTGCGCCAGGTGGCCGACATCGCCGAGCAGATGGCGGTCGGCGACGTGTCCGGGGAGGTCGCCTACCGGTCCCGCGACGAGGTCGGCCAACTCTCCGAGTCGTTCCGCAAGCTCGGCAATTACATGCGGGCGTCCGCGGATCTCGCGGCCGCGCTCGCCCGGGGCGATCTGACCCGCGCGGTACGCCCGAGCGACCAACGGGATCTGCTCGGAAACGCCATGTACGACACCGTGACCCGCCTCAACGACCTGGTCGGAAAGATCCAGGCCTCCGGACGGCAGCTGTCCAGCGCCGCCGAGCAGCTGATGACCGCGAACACCACGTTGCTCGGCAACGCCAACGACACCACCTCCCGGGCCACGACCGTGGCCAACGCCAGCGACGAGATGACCGCCAGCATCACGGACATCTCCCGCAGCACGACCGAAGCGGTCCAGATCACGGCCGACGCGGTGGCCACCGCCGAGGAAGCCGGGCGGGCCGTGGCGGGCCTCGCCGCGGCCAGCGCGGACATCGGCGGGGTGGTGGACCTGATCCAGGCGATCGCCTCACAGACCAACCTGCTGGCCCTGAACGCGACCATCGAGGCGGCCCGGGCCGGCGAGGCGGGCAAGGGCTTCGGCGTTGTCGCCGAGGAGGTCAAGCAACTCGCCCAGCAGACGGCACAGGCAACCGGCACGATCATCGAACGGGTACAGGGCATCTCGTCCGGCGCCGCCGCGGCCGCGGCCGCGATCGGCCAGATCGGCGAGATCGTCGGGCGGATCAACGACATCGCCACCTCGATCGGCGGCGCGGTCGAGGAGCAGACCGCCACGACGGCCGAGATCTCCCGCAGCGCCGGTGCCGTGGTCCACGCAGCCAATGCGACGACCCAGGTCAACACCGAATCCGCGAACTCCGCGCGCGATCTGGCCGCGATGGCGACTGCGCTGGAATCGCTGGTCACCCAGTTCCAGACCGATCACCGGTCACCCACCGATGCCAAACCGGCTGGCGCCTCCGGTCAGTAGGCATCTCGGTGCTGAAGACGCTCGGACCGGGCCATTGCGGGTAGTCGGTCGTCAGGTTCGGCATTTCCGTTGTCGAAGTTCAGGACGCTCATCGCGTTGACTGCGGCTAGGTAGCGTTGATAGCGATCGGCCCGTGCCTGTGCCTGCGCGGGCCTTGGACTCTGGCGACGGATGACGTGCACCCAGCGGTCGGCGGCCTGATCGAAGTCGGTGAACTGGCCGGTGCCTACGCCGGCGAGCATTGCGGCCCCTCGCGTGCCGGCTTCGTTCGAGTCGGTCACCTCGATCGGGATGTCGAGGACGTCGGCGAGCAGCTGAGTCCATTCCGGACTTCGGACGCCGCCACCGCAAACACGTACCGGGCCGCGGAAATCGAACGCGTCGCGAAGGGCGTCGACGTGGGTCCGGTGATTGAACGCGACCCCCTCGACCACGGCGGCCAGTAGGTCGCCCCGGTCGTGCCGGCCGCGCAGGCCGAGCCAGGCCCCCTCCACGTCCGGACCATGGGGTGATCCGTACAGAAATGGGAGAAACAATGGGGCGTCCGAAGCCTCGCCGCCGGTGAAGGCCTCGCCGATGGCCGTCCCGGTGTCCGGTTGTCCGTCAACCGTCCAGGGACCAATGCGGCGCACCGCCCAGTCCAAGCAGACCGCTCCGGCCGGAGACGTTGACATGTGCAGCCATTGACCCGGCCGGACAAACGCTCGGGCCTGCCAGCGGGCGTCCGTTACGGGCCGGTCGGACAACACCTGGTTGATCGAGTACGTGCCGAGCACCACGCTTGTAGCGCCCACTTTCGCGGCGCCGATACCGATGGCGGCGGCGTCGACGTCGTGTGCGCCGACGATCACGGGCGTTCCCTCGGCCAGGCCGGTGAGCCTGGCGGCTTTCGCCTGGACGGTCCCGGCGACCTCCGCGCTGTCCAGGATGGCCGGCAGTTTCGCCGCGGCGTCGGCCAGGTCGAACAACTCGAGCGCCGCGCTGCTCCACTGCCTCGTCGTGAGGCCGGTGAGGGCGGCGCTCGCGTCGGTGACATCGGTGGCCGTCTCACCCGTGAGGCACAGCCGGATCCAGTCCTTGCAGAACAACGCCCAGTGGGTGCGCTCGTACGCCCAAGGCTCGTGCTCTCGCAACCACAACAACAGCGACGCCGGCGACACCGGTGACGGCACTTGCCCGGTCAATGCCAGCGCCCGGTCGCCGTACGCACCGCGGCTGAGCCGCAGAGACTGCTGGTGGGCGCGGGAGTCCAGCGCGAGAATCGCCGGCCGCACCGGGCGCCCGTGCCGGTCGACGGCGTATAGGCCGTCGTTGTGCCCACAGATGGCCACGCCGGTGATGTCGTGTCCCGCCCCGGCCTGCTCGATGACTGCGGAGATGGCCGAACAGACCTGGCCCCACGCGATGTCCATGTTTCGCTCGGCCCACCGCGGCTGGGGGCTGTCGACCCGGGTGGCGAACCCGGCGACCGCGACCTCCGTGCCGTCCAGGGCGTAGAGCGCCGCCTTCGTGACGGTCTGGCCCGCGTCGACACCGAGGAGCAGGCGACGCCCCGCCTTCATGTTGATGCGCCAATAACGGGCATAGACGACAATGGCGACAGATGATCCACATCTCAACTATAGAACTGGCTAGTGCAGTGTGTGCACGCCCCGAGCTCTGGGTCGGCCCCGCCGACATGCACCCGAGCGGTCAGTCCAGTCGGGAAACCTGGTAGTGGTCGATGAGCCAGGCGTCGCCGAGGTGGCGCACGATCACGCTCAAGTACACCGGCAGCGGCGGCCGGTCGGTGAAGGTGAATTCGACGGTGAGGTAGCCGAGGATCAGGTCGTCGCCGAGGCGGCGGGTTTCCCGGATCTCGTACGCGGCGGCCATGCCGATCGGCTGCGTCTCGTAGTACTCGGCTACACCCTTCGGGCCGATGCTGTACGGGTGCAGGCCCTGGAAGATCGCGTCGTCGGTGAAGTTCGCCGCGACGCGGTTCGGGTCGTGGGCGTCGACGGCGGACTTCCACCGGTCGAGGACGGTTCGAAGGATCTCGGTGCTGGTCATGGTGATCTCCGTGCTGTGGTGAAGGACAGCGGATTCAGTGGCCGGCGCTCTGGCCGCCGTCGACGTGCAGGATCTCGCCGGTGACGAACGTTGCCGTCTCCAGGTAGGTGATCGCGTCGACGATGTCGCTGATTTCGCCCATCCGGCCGACGGGGTGCATTGCGGCGAGGAATTCGTGGGTCTCGGCCGGGTGCATCGGCGTACGGATGATGCCGGGTGCGACCGCGTTGACCCGGATGCCGCGGGCCGCGTACTCGATGGCCAGGGATTTTGTCACCGCGTTGAGGCCGCCCTTGGTCAGCGACGCCAGCGCGGACGGCACCTGCGTGTTGGCGTGGTCGACGAGGCTGGTCGAGATGTTGACCACGTGGCCGCCGCCCGTGCTGAGCATCGCGGCGATGGCCCGCTTCGAGACCTCGAAGAATCCGCGCAGGTTCACGCCGGTCACCAGGTCGAAGTCCGTGTCCGTGTAGTCGGTGAACGGCTTGGCCACGAAGACGCCGGCGTTGTTGACCAGCGTGTCGATCCGGCCGAACGTGGCCAGGCCCTGCTCGATGACCCGAGCGCCGACGGCCGGGTCGGCGATATCGCCCGCGACGGTCAGGACCATGGGGTCGTCGGATGGCGTGATGGTGCGAGAGTTGGCGACTACCGCATAGCCGAGCTTGCGATACGCGGTGACGAGCGCCGCGCCGATGCCTTGAGACGCGCCGGTGATGACGGCGACCTTGTTCGCTGTGCTGTTCATGGATAGATCGTGTGCTCGGCCCGGGGACAACGGCCACGACCAGGTTGCTCTCTGCTGATAGGCGCAGCCTCCTACCGCACTACGATGACCGGATGGAGTTACGGCAGCTCCGCTACTTCGTCGCGGTGGCTGAGGAGTTGAGCTTCGGCCGGGCCGCGCAGCGGTTGCGCATCGCCGGCCCGTCGCTCTCGCAACAGATCAAAGCATTGGAACGAGATCTTGGCGTACGCCTCTTCGACCGCGATCGCCGTTCCGTCGCCCTCACCGCCAGCGGCCAGGCGCTGTTGCCGCAGACCCGGGCGCTGCTGGAGCAAGCCGACGAGTTGCGCCGTTCCGCGACCGGCATGTCGGCGACCGAACCGGTGCGGCTCGGCTATGTCAACTGGCGCCCGGCAGACCTCGCCACCCGTGCGTCCGGCGTGGCGCAGCTGCACGTCGACGCGTGGGTCATGCCCTCGCACACCCAGGCGAGCCGGGTCGTCGACCGCAGCATCGACCTGGCGATCTGCTGGGTGCAGACCGACGACCTGATCAACTTCGGCCTCGAGGCGCGGCTGATCGGCGCGGACCGGCTCGGCGCGGTCGCCGTCGGCGCCGACATGTCCGCGGTTCCGGCAAAGGACGTTCTGGTGCTGCTGGACGCCGACACTGCCACCTGGTCGTCCTGGAACCGGTACGCCGCGGAGTTCGCCCGCGACACCGGCGCCCGCATCGTGCGCATCGGCGACGGCGGCATCACCGGCCCGGCCTTCTTCGATCACGTGCGCCGCCTGCGCCGTCCGGTCATCAACTCGCCGAAGGGCCAGACCACCCCGCTGCCGCCCGACCTGGCACATCGGCCGGTGGTGCACCCGTCCCCGTACTGGACGTGGTCCCTTGTCTCGCGGCGCGACGAGACTCGGACGGCGGTGCGGGCCACCATCGAAGCGCTCACCCATGACGTCGGCTCGTTCGGCCTCGACGCGGAGTCCGCCTGGATTCCGGCGGGGGACCCGTACCGTCAAGGACAGCCAACGGCGTGATGGAGGGGCACATGCGGGTCGATCAGCTGTGGCGGTATCCGGTGAAGTCGGTGGGCGGCGAGCAACTCACCGGCGCGCGGGTCGGGTTGCTCGGGATCGAGGGCGACCGGGTCATCGCCGTACGCGACGAGAAAGACGAGGTCACCTGGGCCGGTGCCGTTCCGGCGCTGATGCAGCTGCGGGCCGTTACGGTCGGTGCCGGCGTGGCCGAGCTGATCCTGCCCGGCGGCGAGCGGTTCCGCTCGGACGCGCCCGATGCCGGCAGCCGGCTCAGCGCCGCGGCCCAGGCCAAGGTCACGCTGGCCGGGCATCGGCCGGACCAGACCGACACCGCGCTGCACATCGTGACGACGACCACGCTGCACAGCCTCGGCTCGGCGCTGCCGGAGAGCGGGATCGATGCCACCCGGTTCCGGCCCAACCTGGTCCTGGCCGGGGTGCTCGACGAAGTCCGGAGCGGCTATCCCGAGCACGACTGGATCGGCCGCCGGATGGCGATCGGTGCGCTGCGGCTGCGCTTCAGCAAGGGGTGCGACCGGTGCGTGATGATCACAAAGGAGACCCCGACGGTCGCCCATGACCGCGCTGTGCTGCGCTGGGTCGCGCGTGAACTAGGCAACACCCTCGGGGTGTACGCCGCGGTCGAGGCGCCGGGCGACATCCGCGTCGGCGACGAGGCCCGCTGGCTCGACTGACAGCAACCGCTCGCCGTCCGGATAGAACTGGGCGTACCAGCGCCGCAGCGCCCTGATGCCCTTCTCGTGTGGGAGCAGGACCGGGCGCGCCAAGTGCACCTTGTGGTCCCAGATCCGGATCTCGTCGCGGACCTCGCCGAGCGCCTCCGCGCGGAAGACCAGCTTGAGCAGCGGCGCCAGGAACGGCAGCCGGGCCGGCTTGCGGAGGTAGTAGAGCATCCGCATCTCGCTGGTGCGGTCGTCCACCGGAGTGGTCAGGGCCACGGCGGTCAGCGACAGGACAGGGCCGTTGACGCGCACCACCATCACGCCGGGGCCGTACATGTACACGTCGAACGTGTTGTCGATGTCCCAGGCCAGCACCCGCCTGCGGAAGCGCCCCCGGACCTCGGCGAACGGGCCGTCCGGTCGCAGGTCCTGCACGGGCGGCTCGCTCTGGCCGTGGATGAAATGGAAATGCGACTCGTCGACGATGTTCTCGCGCATCTCCTGGATGTGGATGCGGGCGCGGCACACATCGTCGATCGGCGTGGCGAAGGCGCGCGACTTCGCCTCCGGGATCTCCGGCACGACCCCGCCGGGCGCGCCCGGTCCGACGTGGACAAAGATCAACCCACTGTGTTCCCGTACGGGGAAGCCGCCGAGGGAGACCTTCGGGACGCGGGCCGCGAACGGCGCGAATTCGCACGCCCCGTCGGCGCCGAAGCGCCACCCGTGGAACGGGCACTCGACGGTGCCGTCCACGACCTTGCCGCCGGCACCGAGGTGGGCGCCGTAGTGCGGGCAGTGGGCGTCGCGCACGCCGGCCCGCCCGTCCGCGTCCCGGAAGGCGATCAGCGCGCGGCCGAAGTAGTGCAGGCTGACGACCCGGCCCGGACGTAACTCGCGGCTGCGCAGCACGGCATACCACCCGTGTGGGACGGGCGGCATGGGGTACGCGTCGGCCCGCGGATCGCGGGGAAGATCGGCCAGTTTGTCGCGGCGCCGGTGGATCATCATGCGCGGATCTTAGGGCGTCACTATGTCGGGAATGGTTCGTTCGGCTGGGTAGCCGGTCGCCCACTCGACGAGGAGCCCAGCACCATGCGTCTGCCCGGATTCGGCCCGCTCGTCTTGGGCGCCGTCCTAGTCGCAGGGGCCGCGTTCGCCGCTCCCGCCGGCGCCGCTCCGCCGGGGCCGCCGCTGGCCGAGCCGGAAAGCCGGCTTTCGTCCGCCCTGCACTGCACCGGCGATCCCGCTGCCAGCGCCCGCGCCGGCCGGACCCCGGTGCTGCTGATCCACGGCACCACGTCCAACTCCCGGGCCAACTTCTCCTGGAACTGGGACCGCGCCTTCGACCACGAGCACCGCGCCCACTGCGACGTCGACCTGCCCGACAGTGGCAACAGCGACATCCAAACCGCTGCCGAGTACGTCGTCCACGGCATCCGTACGCTGCATGCGTCCGCCGGCTCCCGGATCGACCTGCTCGGGCACAGCCAGGGCGGCATGATCGGGCGCTGGGCGTTGAAATACTGGCCGGACACCCGGGACATGGTCGACGACTACGTCTCCCTGGCCGCGTCCAACCACGGCACCGCGGTCTTCGCCGTACAGTGCGCGGTTGGTCTGCCCTGCACTGCGGCGAACTGGCAGCAGCGGACCGGATCGGACTTCCTGACCGCGCTCAACCGCGGCCCGCAGACCTGGCCGGGCATCAGCTACACGCAGATCTACACCCGCACCGACGAGATCGTCATCCCGAACAGCGACTCAACCGGATCATCCTCGCTCCCGCCGGCAACCGACGTCCGCAACATCGCCGTCCAGGACCTATGCCCAACCGAGACAGTCGAACACTTCGGCATGGCCTACGACAACGCGGCCTGGCTGCTGGCCATGGACGCCCTCACCCACCCCGGCCCCGCGGTGCTACCTCGGGTAAGCACCGCCACCTGCGGCTGGCCATTGATGCCCGCAGTGGACCCACTGGCCTTCCCCAGCAACGTCTCGGCCGCGCTGACCCAGACCGTCACCTCCACGGCCGCGGCAGCCCAACTACCAGCGGAACCACCCCTACGCAGCTACGCCACGTCATCGCGGGTGTGGGTCGAGCCCGGCCCGGCGGGATTGCAGGAAGGCGCGTTCGGTCTCGTTGCCGGCCAGCGCGATCGCCTGGTCGTACGCCGCTGCGGCAGCTGTGTCTCGGCCGAGCCGAGCCAGCAGGTCGGCCCGGGTGGCCGGAAGCAGGTGGTAGCCGGGCAGCTCGACCTCCGCCAGCTCGGCGAGGGCCGCCGCCGGTCCGTGCACCTCGGCGACCGCGACCGCGCGGTTGAGCACGACGATCGGCGTCGGCAAGAGGGCCAGCAGCTGGTCGTAGAGGGCCAGGATCTGGATCCAGTCGGTGGCGGCACCGTCGGTATGCACGGCGTTGATCGCCGCCTGAATCTGATATGGGCCTGGCTGGTTGCGCCGCAGGCAGCGGCGGACCAGGTCGTGACCCTCGGCGATCCGGGCCCGGTTCCACAGCGACCGGTCCTGGTCGGGTAGCAGCACCAGCTCGCCGGCCGGGCTGAGCCGGGCCGGCCGGCGGGCCTCGATGAGCAGCAGCAGGGCAAGCAGGCCGAGGGCCTCCGGCTCGTCGGGCATCAACGCGACCAGTTCCCGGGCGAGCCGGATCGCCTCGGCGCACAGGTCGACTCGGATCAGCGACCCGGTGGTGGCCGTGTAGCCCTCGTTGAACATCAGGTAGAGCACGGTCAGCACCGGCGGTAGCCGGTCCGGCAGCTCGTGGGCGGCGGGCACCCGGTAGGGGATGGTGGCGTCGCGGATCTTTTTCTTGGCGCGCACGATCCGCTGGGCGATGGTCGCTTCCGGTACGAGATACGCCCGGGCGATCTCCGGCACCTCGAGCCCGCCGAGCAGGCGCAGGGTAAGGGCGGCCCGCGCATCGGGAGCAAGCGCCGGGTGGCAGCAGGTGAAGATGAGCCGAAGCTGGTCGTCCTGCACCGGGCCCACCTCCTGAGGCTCGTCTGGCTGGTGCAACAGCAGGGCTTGGGCGTGCCGCGCCTCGCGGGTGGACTCA
>Ga0307515_10009888_pt1 | contig 18367 bp, 10 predicted proteins | sample 17_EM_MG_FD_194513 | JGI IMG/M metagenome (GOLD analysis project Ga0307515, IMG submission 194513) | Populus trichocarpa ectomycorrhiza microbial communities from riparian zone in the Pacific Northwest, United States - 17_EM | ecosystem: Host-associated > Plants > Roots > Unclassified | place...
CACAATCACACTCCCAAGACCCAGTGCTGAGACTTTTTTAACTTCAAATATACAACTTTTGCCGTTAATTTATAGTTTATCTTCCCAGCCCCTATTCATCTTCCAGATGAGATCATACATCTGGCTGCGATGTCTCTCTCATCTCCATAACAGAAGCAGCACAATGGCAAAATGACAGTATTCTCTTTATACTCCAAAAAGTTCATAAGCACGTAACAGGGGTAATTATAACCAACAGTGATAGAGTCATTTTTTATTTGGCTAAACGCAGAGTCATGTTTTATACAGAACCAATGGTACTGAACCATGAAATAACCACACCATTAGTTTTCACTGGGAAGAATTTGCAGGTTCAAACTTAAGCGATACACTATTGACACAATGGCGTTCATCGGTGGGAGTTCGAAACCCTTCGCCTTTAAACACATGTCCCAGATGTCCACCACAAGCTGCACATGTAATTTCAATCCTCATACCATCTGGATCCGGCTGATAACAATTGCCAACCTTGTTAATATTTCATGACATAAATTGCTATAAAATGGTAAGCGAAGAAGGGGAAACTAGCAGAGCAAAAGAGCTCACAATGCGATTAATGGCTCCAGGAAGACCCTCGTAGAAAGCTGGCCAACCACAACCGGAATTAAATTTGGTTGTCGACCTGTACAGGGGTGTTCCACATCCTGCACAACCGTAGACACCCTCTTCAAAAACTTTGTCATATTCCCCCGTGCCAGGATACCTGCACAACACCCAAACAAGGTGAAAAATCACAAGGAATAAAGCATAAAACCTTGCTAGCTTTCTTGAGAAACGTCCGCACGATTCATTCAAGAGCACTTGACCATTATGCACTTCATCTAGTAATAGAAATTTCAAACAGATAGACCAGGCAGATTGAATGTGATTGAGGGAGAAGGCACAAAAGGATTCGTATAGCAGAACCCAACTATTTTGGAATTAAGGCTTGGTTGTTGTTGTTGTAGAATAGGCACTTAGGCAGAGGTTCTAATGCATATCTCTAGTCCTTCATTTAATTTTTGAAGAACCAAGGCAGAAGAAAGGAAAATCTGAGATCTTCCTAACAGCCAATTCAATGCCATCCAGCAATAAAATTCCAAGTTCTAGACTTCTAATATTATCCTGACTACCACCCATCTTCTGCTTCTCATCCCTTTCATGTTGCTATCTCACTCCCTTCCCTCTTGCCTCTGGCAGTCGAGGCAATCAGCATGACATTCAGCCAAGTTAGTAACACCAGAGTGTAAAATTTTAAGTATTGCTACTTCACCAAATCTATGATCATCCTGACAGCAGCATGTGAACATGCTAAAAAGCCACACGTCCAGCTGATAGACAACCATAAAAGCTACATACTAGTTGCCAAGGCATAAATCAATCAACCTTTTTCACTCTCAACCCAGGTTGGGATCGCCAGCTTTGGCAAATCACAGAACAGAACATAGCTACACCCTGGCTTAATGTTCTATTTGCTACTATACAATGTACCTTATTGTCTAAAGAAAGATCTGCAAAAGCGATTCCTCTAACCAATCCTAAGTTATCATACCTGGCCTGGGTTGCAGGTTTGCCGAGTCAACCTCAAAGCAATATCATTTTGGTTTTTTATAATGAAACAACATTGTTTCGGACAAAAAAATAAATTAAATGATGTCGCTTTGGACAAAAATTAAAAAAGAAAATTAATCCTCAAAGTTGACTTAGTCAGGTATCATCCAGGTCGGCCGTATTTGATAGGGTCAACCCGGATCAGGTCAACCTCCAAACTAGTTCAAAATGAAACCTGGCCCAGGTCACCAAGTCCTAACAGGTAGGTTATACTTCTATTCCTCCTGGATTCTGTTGTTGTGAACTTGCAAAGGAAATCTAAACCAGCTTAGCATTTGAGATGAAACTTTTTTTGTGAACTTCTTAAGATCTAGCACGTTCTCGATCTCTTACCTGCTAAACAAACATGCATGTCCGCTTTTCCTATTTTTTATCACAATTATTTTCCCTGCAAACTCCTGAATCCCGTGTTACATCAATGCCAATCAGCCCCGGAAGTAGAAAACATCATTTTAACTTCTTAAAACTGAAAAGCATGGGCCATGAATCAGCAAAACAAAACTCGAACACGTTCAATAAACCATTAAGCCACAAAATAATGTAAAAACCAAATGCTCCTCTTGCAATCATATTCTTAGAAGTTTTTCATGCACGCTGGATTTTACATGCATTCAATAGGGAAAACATTCAAAGGGACACTAAAAGAGATTATTTCGAGCATGTCCCATCCAACAGAGTTCAATTGAATCGCTTGAGCAAAGAACAGAATTCAGAAGAACTACTTGAACTTTGATTGTTAAGAAGTTAACCAAGCCCAGAAGTAGATAAAACAACAAAATGAAAAAACAAACCAAGAATTCATCGCCAGAATATCAAGCAACAAAACATCATAGAAAATGAATCAAAATTTTGTTACAGATAAGAATCTTGATGTTAAGGTTAAGCTACCAAAAAAAATGTAAAAACCAGACGCAGAATAAAACAAACCAAGAATTCCTCAAAAAGTCAACCAGAGCATCAAGCCACAAAACAACATGAAAACGAAAGAAAAAATCAAAATTTAATCATATATAAGAATCTTACTCTGTGCCTTTTTGTCTCAAAATACGAAACTGCTCTGGGGACAAAACAACACGCCATTCCTCCTCGGACTTCTGGACGGACCCAGGAGCAGCCATGGCTATGACCCCACCACCACGAAACTGCCGCTTGGTTTGATAGATGGACCCAATAGAAGCAGTAGCTGAAATGGAGTGGGCAGTTGGTTTTGGAGATAAAAAATTGAAATGGGTTTTGGTGAAGGAGGTGGATATGGAGGGAAGTGGAGAGAGAAGTTTGGAGAAAGCGTGTCTGGTAGGTGTGGAGGAGAGAATTGTTTTGGTGGAGGAGAGTGGGGGAGGTTTCAGGCTGTTAAAGCCCATTTTAGAGACTCTGTCACAGAGTGACGAGGCTTTCTTTGGATATTGGTTTTATTAATGCTTTTCTTGGTTCAGAATTCGAGGGTGTGTTGATGAGCGTGTACTGTTGGTAGTCTAAAGTGTTTTTTTATTTAAAAGTATAATAAAATAATCTAAAATTAAATTAAATTTTTAAAAGATATAAATTCAACCACGTTACCGAACATTTTGTTTAGCGTTGACCAGCTCCGGTGTTCGGTAATCTTTTCCACGGAAAGGGGATAAGAGTGAAGTGTTGGGTACTGGGCCGTCGGGCCAGAACCGGTTATTGGCCTTTCCTTTGGATTATCAGTAGCTTCCTGTTAGGGTCAATGGGCTCATAGTTCCTTCGGATACCCCTTTCCTCATATCTAGATTGATATGGCATTTTGCCATCATCCGGATTAATATCATCATCCTAAACATAGGATCTTTTCCTTTTTCTTTGTGGATACAGGGCTAGCGATGATAATTTAATTTAAATTTAATGAATATTAATCCAGTCTGAAACTTATCAATCTAACTCAATATACACACACACACACACACACTTTTGTAGAATATTTAAATTTTTGAATGCAGTATAATACACACACACACACACACTTTGTATGTATGTGTGTGGTATATGTATATATATGTGTGTGTGTGTGTTAATTATTTTATTTTTTATTAAATAATAATCAAATAATAAATATTTATATAGATATATGTAATTCAACGTGTAATTCATACATTTTTAAATTTATTACCTAATAAATAATAAATAAATTATAAAAATTAAAAATTACAATATATACCTATTATCATCCCAACTGCAATCTAGACGTGGTTAATATTCGAGAGTGTGGTAATGGTTGTGTTTTTAAAGTGTTTTTTATTTAAAAATATATAAAAATAATATTTTTTTTAAAAAAAATAATTTTTTAACATCAATACATCAAAACAATCTAAAACTACTAAAAAATTAATTTAAAATAAAATAAATCAATTTTTTAAATAAAAAAACTTTAAAATATAGAAACAAACAAAACTTAATAAACTATATAAGTGGAATGAAACTTAAGAATAGGAGAATAGCTAACCTTATTGACATCCGAATACAAAAGTAAGTTTGGAATTAAGAGATTTGTTTTTCTTGTGGTTGTTAATATAATGATTACTGGAAGTTTACATAATTGTTAATTTCAGGATTTATAAAATTAGTTGAGTTGCGCGTAAACTCAGTCGGACATTCACGTTAATTAAAAATAAATAAAGGACATTTACACTAATTAAAAAAAAAAAAAAGTGATTCTTTCGAGAAAGGAATCAAGACACCAAACTTTAGATTCAAAAGAAAGTCTTCAATTAGCTAATCAGTTCTCTGAGAATTTGTAAACACGAACTTCCTATCATTGCTTAGAAGCTTTAGAATTTACTCGGATAGTACGACAAACACGAGATTTCCCGTCACAGTATTTCTAATTAATCATGTCTTTCAAATTTTTATTTGATATTTTAGTTTAATTATATTTTTATTAAAAAATAATTTTTTTAGTTTTAAATTAATTTTTATGTATTTTTTTATTATTTTAATACATTAATATCAAAAATATTTTTAAATATATTTTTAATAAAAAAACATTTTAAAAAACAATTTAGATATGGCCGGCTGTTCCTCTTGCAATGTGAATTGTACTGTTCGGTCCAGGATGCAAATGTTAGGTGTGGAAATCTATGTTCAGGTCTTTGAAGTTTTTTTGTTTTTTTATTTATTTAGTCCTTGTAGTATTAATTTTTTATATTTCAAAATTTGAATGTCCATGAAGAAGAAATAAAATCGAGAGAGAGAGAGAGGAGGGAGGGAGGGAGGGAGGTTTAAGTCAACCATATTTCAGCCGTACGAAAGATCAATCATTGTGATAATTAGTTCATCATGAAAAAAATGTTTTATGAATGTGGTTACAATATTTAATTTTGTCAGGAAAATTAGATCAAGGCTTGAGATTTTCTAGTATTTAATTTGATTTTAAAATTTTAAATTAATAAAGGATGTTTTGAATTATAAATAGAGCTATAAAAGTTTACAGGGTTTTTTAAATGAAAATAAATAAATTTTTAAATTTTTTAGGTCCAAAACCACAAAATTCTTTTTTTTTTTTATAGTCCGAGCACTGGGGACACCCAAAATTAGCTGTAGCAGATTACACATTACTTGCTCCAATGGTACATGCGTTGTCAGATAGTGTTATCTTGGAGTAATTATTTTTTATTCTGTTCGGTTTTTATAAAAAAAAACAATCAAATTGAATTATAAAAAAAAATAACTGAAACCGGTTCAAACCAACCGGTTTCGGTTCGGTTTGGTTTTTTAGATAACAAACCGGTTCAAATCGATTTGGCTCGGTTTTCCTGATTTGGCTCGGTTTTTTTCCTGTTTTTTTATTTGGGTTCGGTTCGGTTTTTTCGGTTTCAGGTTTATAAAACCGAACCGGTCAGTTTTTTCAAAATTCTAATCGGTTTTTTTTTACGGTTCGATTTTTTCAGTTATTTTTTTCTAATTTTCTCAATTTAATTAATTTTTTAATTTTTTTACTTGCCCCTAATACATCTACTTAACTTTAAAAAGAAATGCAGGTCGCGCCTAGGCTTTTTCATAATTTTTCATATTTATATGCATAATTTTTCAAAAAAAATACGGATGAATATTTAATGAGATTAGAAAATATATATTTTTATTAAAAATATCTTATATTATTTTCTCCAATTAGTTATTCTTTTATTTTCCTTCACAGTTGATAAAAAATAATATAGATATTGCTTTTGTTTCCTGGTTTAAAATTACTTTACAAATCATGATAGTAAGTTTTTAGATAAAAAATCATGTGTATGGTAAAAATAAAATAAATGATTAACGAAAATAGATTGTTGGCTAAGGGAATATATTTCTTCTCCTACATCTAAATCATTTAGTTCTTACAAATTATCAATTCAATGCATGAAGTTTTTTTCCTTTCAAAAAGACATGTTATTCGTGGAAAAGTCATGTATTTGCCTGGTAAAAATAAAACAAATGCATAAAATAAAAAGGAAAAATACATTTTTCATTCTAGAGTTTAAATCATTGAAATTATTTTGAATATTTATTCTACTAACCACAAAATTAAATAAAAATAAGTTTTATAGTTGTAGGATTTGATCCGGAAATTAACATAGCTCAAGTATGCGCTAACTTGTCAAATTAGAAGTTTAATAAATCAACTCAAGTTTTAATTTTTTTATTTTTTTAAATGATATTATTTTTAAATAAAAAAATAAAAATTTAAAATAATATCATTTTAATATAAAAATAATAATCCTTTCACCAATTGAGCCAATTTTCAGCTGACATGTCACCAAGAACCTTCCTAGCTGCATCATGCCTTGTAATTAGGGATTTATACAAGGTGTGGTTACGAGAGAGAAGGATTTCTACATGTAATTATTTGGTGGTATTTGGAATAATGATAATAATTAGTTTTGAAAATATTTTTTATTTAGAAATATATTTTTTTTTAAAAAAATAATTATTAATATTAGCATATCAAAATGATTCAAAATCATAAAAAAATAATTAATTTAAAGAAAAAAATAAAAAATCTTCAAAAACACTTTTTAAACAAAAAAACAAACACGCTTTTAAACTAATATTTGCTAAAAAAACCAAGATTTTTATTAGAAAGGACAGGATGGGAATGAGTTCATAGTTAGAGATGAGAATTTAATATGAAATTGATGTATATATTTTCTAGATACAATGAATAATCAATAAAAATATTATCAAACTCGACCCAAAACCTTTTCAAACCTAATCCAAAATATATATTTATATTATATTAATATAATTATATTTAGATTTTTTTAATACAATATAATATATACATATCTTAATATCAAAATAAATCTCTCTCTCTCTCACTTAGCCAGTCTCAAATCAGGCCATGACCCATCCAAAATTAAGTCAGGTAACAATCAATCTATACCTGAAATCGGTCTATGAGTGGTGGGAGAACCAACGAGATAAATTAAATTAAAACGTAATCTAAACTCGATTTACATTTTTCCCATTCTGGATTCCTCAACACTCGAATTTCAAACAACTCAGTTCAAATAAAAGGAATTGCCGGTTGGTTTAAATCAATAAAAATTATTTTTAAAAGAAATTAAGTTGAATTTTAATTATATCATAAATTAATCTTTCAAGTTTATTACATCATATAAAAATAACTCTGGGTTAATTTTCTTACGCTCAAACTGAGTGAGGAAACGGATTAAATGGATTCCAAGTCAACTCAGTAAACCAGGCCTATATTATATAACAAATATGGTTTTGGGGAAAATTCAAATTCTCAACGTTATAAATGACCGCAATATAAAAAGTTAGCTCACCGTTAGACCAATCAGCTACTGGCTCTTCCTGGCCACTATAGTTGACAAATAATGGAGGGTGACAGATTAGAACAAAACCATGGTTAGTTATAAAAAGAATCAAACATCTGACCTTTCCTAACTCCTAGCGCAGTCCATGGCGGGCGTGTGGACAAAACGCGTAAATATCCCTTTTCCGATTCCAATCCCGTTTTCCTCCTGCCTAAAACCGACCTTTTCCCTTCCTCCTCTTCCTTGTTGGAAAAGGTCATAAAATCATGGGAATAGTTGTTACAGGTCAATATATATATATATATACAACCCAAACAAAGACCACCGCAACGCCATTCCCTTGTCAAATTATTATTATTAGTTTTTTTTTTCTTCGCCAACCCTCCCCTCTCTAACCCAACAGCACATCTTCAAAATTATATCCCTTTCTTCTTCACCTTTCTGATCCACCTCCAAATTATCCTCTCATTACTCGGGGATCAAGTTTCAGTAACTCTCTTGTCGTCGCCTCCATCTTTTCTTCGCCGATGGCGGCGGCATTCGGTTTCGCCACCTCTATTGCTACTTCTACACCATCAAATCCTAACCTCCGTCCATTGGCTGTGTCTTGTCCTCAATTGCAAACCTTCTACAAACCCTTGAACAATAGAAGGGCATCGGCTTTAAATCAAAGCCTTCGTGTTAGATGTGAAAGTGTGAGTCAGAATTTGAATTCAATCGACAAGGAAGAATTGAAGAGATCGAGTGCTATGGCGCTTGCGCAACTCAAGGCTTCTGCAATCGACAGTGAGTTTGCTCCTTTTTATTTCGATTATTTGAAATTGGATAATGTGTGTGCTTCGCTTTATTATGTGGTGCAAAAAGGCTGTTTTTTTAGCTTGCTCAAATTATTTTATATTTACGATAAAAAATTATATGCTCTATTTAGAAGCATGGGATTGAAAACCTTGTAAAGGTAGTGGAATTTAGCTTTACTAGATAAGAAAGAGACAGTGATCCTGGTGGTGATGTGAGTATTGTATGGTAATAATTATTAAGTGGAAGGATTTTTAAACTGGTTTGGATGACACGAGAGTGTTTTAGTGATTATATATATATATATATATATATATATATATTAGCATGGAAGATGTTTTGCAGCCATATTTATGGGTTCAAGAATTTATTTTACTTCGAAGGATTAGTTAATTCTGTGAGTATTTAGATCAATCATAATTTGCTTGTGTGGGTTTTGGATGTCCGTGATGCCATTAACTAGCAAGAAAAAAAAATTAAAATTGAAGAAGCAGAGGCCTGTGACACCCAAGCGCTGAATTATACCAGCCTTCCTGGTTGTAGTGACACCTATTTACTGTTCTGCATTAATGGTCTTAACTAAATCTTAAATCTCCTTTATCTGTAGCCTTAGTTTCAGGTTTTTCCTGCTTGTATTTTCATTTACGAGTATTTCACGTAGGGGTGTGAATTTATTATATCATGTTTGTCACTTCGAAATCGACCAGTTTTTTGTCAATTTTGTTTTTCTTATTGTTCTTATACGACTCCTTGCTAAACCTTCCTGGAATTGTTCATCAATGCTAATTGCTGAAATACTATTTTTTTTATCAGGGTATACAAAGGAAAAGAGCAGCATCATTGTCATTGGACTCAATGTGCACACAGCACCAGTTGATGTACGTGAGAAGCTGGCCATCCAAGAAGCCCAGTGGCCTCAAGCCATTAGGGAGCTCTGTGCTTTAAATCATATAGAAGAAGCTGCTGTTCTCAGTACTTGTAACAGAATCGAAGTATATGTTGTGGCTCTTTCTCAACATCGTGGAGTCAAAGAAGTTACTGAATGGATGTCTAAGGTACTTGTTTGCCTTTTTTTGTGTTTCTTCAGAATTCTCAAATAGAGCATGAAAGAGAGATGAAATACCTTTAAATTGCATGTTGGTGTGGCGTCTGTTTGGAGTGTGCTTTTGAATTGACCCGGCTCACCCTGCTCAAATCCACCTGTCCTACTAATATTAGACTATTCCTACCATTTCTTACTGTATATAGACTTTTCAAAATTCATTGAAAATATATTTGATATATTTCTACATGCATCAACCGGGAATGTTGCTCTACACATATTTGGTCAAAACATCTATTGAATAAGGATACATGTTTAGGGAAATATCAAATTCAATTGTTCATATTCAGACATAGTGGTAAAATCAATGTCGACCATGGTCCATAATTAACAATTTTTCTTTTGACAGATTAGCGGGGTTTCTGTTTCAGAGCTTTGCCAACACCGATTTATGTTGTATAATAAAGATGCCACAAGACACCTATTTGAGGTAGCTTCTGGACTCAACTCAATTGTTCTAGGAGAAGGTCAAATCCTTGCTCAGGTGAAGCAAGTTAAAAAACTTGGACAAGGAGTTGATGGCTTCAATAAGAAAATTGGTGGGTTGTTTGAGCATGCTATCATTACTGGGAAACGGGTTAGAACTGAAACCAACATTTCCTCTGGGTCAGTTTCTGTTAGTTCAGCTGCTGTAGAGCTTGCATTAATGAAGCTTCCAGAGTCCTCATATGCAACTACTAGGGTATTAGTAATTGGAGCTGGCAAAATGGGGAAGCTTGTGATCAAACACTTGGCTGCTAAAGGGTGCAAAGAAATGGTGGTTGTGAACAGAACTGAGGAGAAAGTTGCTTTAATCCGTGAAGAGCTTAAGGATATTCAAATCATCTATAAGCCCCTTTCAGAAATGATGGCATGTGCTGCTGAAGCAGATGTAATTTTCACAAGCACTGCATCAGACACTCCACTGTTCTTGAAAGAGCATGCACAGACACTCCCTGTGGACACAGAAATGGGAAGGCGGCTTTTCATTGATATTTCAGTTCCCAGGAATGTAGGACCATGTGTCTCGGATCTTGAGACAGCAGAAGTTTACAATGTCGACGATCTCAAGGATATTGTGGCAGCTAATAAGGAGGATCGGCTCCGGAAGGCTATGGAAGCACAAATAATTATTTCCGAGGAATTAGAGCACTTTGAAGCTTGGAAGGATTCCCTTGAAGCCGTTCCTACCATTAAAAAGCTACGGGCTTATCTTGAAAGGATTAGGGCTTCTGAACTGGACAAGTGTCTCTCGAAGATGGGTGATATTACAGATAAACAGAAGAAAGCTATTTATGATCTTAGCATGGGCATGATGAAGAAGTTTCTTCATGGTCCAATGCAGCACCTAAGATGCGATGGGAGGAGTGACTGCCAAAAACCAGAGGAGATGCTTGAGATTATGCATGCTGTGAATAGAATGTTTGACCTTGAGACGGAGATAATTTTGGACACAGTTCGAACGAAAATGGAAAGAATCAAGAAGTGAGCTCTTCATAAAGGGTACTTTTCCATTTTACTGCACCAAAGGGATGTTCCTTGGGTGTTCTTGTTGTGATATTATACACTGAAACAGAATAATCGATTCTTTGGAGACCCATTTTTTAGAGAGAGAGAAATAATGGCTGCTATCCTCAATGGTGGCTTGTCATTTTTTTTTTGCGCTCAATAGTAATATAGAGTCAGGCTAGTAGGGATTCAGATGAAAATTTTGTAGCCACAGATCGTCCTAATTGTCGAGGAATGAGGAGCGTGATTCTTTATTTTTGTAATTATTTCACAGATTTTATTGCTACACTCGACATGTCATTCATCCTTGGAGTCGTCTTCCAAGCTCTTACTGTGATTCCGTTCTGATGCAACATTTCCTTGTACAGCTGTTGTTGTTGCCAGTTGATAATTCTTGAAACTGATAACAAATTGCACAAATGTTTTACAGGTCTTTATGTTTCTGGGAATATCAATTTCTATTTATTAATAACTGTGTTTATGCGTTATTATGCTCCTCTTTTTTTTAAAAAAATATACTATAATTTTTTCTTATTAGATTACAGGACTTTAGCTTTTTCTTACTACTTTTATTTAGTTATCGAAATGTTCAAGGTATCAAGTCTTGAAAACTCACCATATTGCCAGGAGAAATTTTATGGTAGCTAATATATTTTATTAATTATTCTATAAAATTAATTTTATAGGAATAGATAAGTACAAGTAAAAAATAAAAATATTATATAAAAATATTTTTATTATTTTTTTATAAATTATATTTTTTCTTCCACTAGTGTTTATTGTTTTTTTAAAGGGAGTACTGTAAATTTTTTCTAAAAACTTTCTTCATCCTTTCAACTATCTAAACAAAATTTTTTTGTTCATCATTAAAATTAAAATTAAAACTAAAAGATATTAAATTTCCATAAAAAAGAATAAAACAAAAAAGTTGCCAAATCATTAAATATCCCATGCATGAGTATACTTAAAATGCGGGATTATTCTAAAGAATCCGTGTAAATACTAAAAGTGCCCCCTCTTCTTCTACGAAACCCTGGCGTTCTACACACTATATTTATTTGTCAGCCCTTTTTTTTTTTTGTAATTAGTATTTAGTTTACGCAATAATGTCTAATAGCAAAATCAATCAAAATTAAAAACCAGGGAGAATGTATAAATGGTAAATAAGAAATTAAATAAGAGCAATATCGTCCAAAAGAAATCTAAACTGACACGTGTTTCCCCAACGATTTTACTGCCAGATTTATTTCTCGATTCCCACGCTCACCAATTCTCTCTTTTCTTTAGAGTCGCTCTCGCAGCCTTCTTTCTCTAAAAAAGTTGTTCAGGTAACGCCATTTGATTATCCTTTTGGATTTTTAATTGAAATTCAAATTTGATTGTGATTATGATCTTGATACTGGGAAGTTACAAAATTTAATCATTTGATTTGCAAAGATCCCCACCCTAACAAACTAACTGTGATCTGTTATCGTTTGTATCTATCGTAGCAGTTACAATTTGTTTTTTCTTTCTTGCTTCTTTTCTTGCTTGAATCTTGGCTTCCTTTTCTCTCTTATTTCAATAGGTAGTTAGTTTGCCTTTTCTTGATCTTTTCTACTTTTAAATTTGTTAAAACTATGTCACAAAACAAAAAAGAAATGGAAATCGTCAGGAGGGAGAGAGAGACTCAATTAATGAGTATGTAACTCAGGTTATGTTATGGTGTTATTCACAGGAGTGATTGGTTTTTTTGTGTTAATCTGTGTGTTTTATTTTTGCTGTGATTGTGTTTATTATTGTTTACGGTTTATTTTGGGTTTTTCGAGGAGGATTAAGGAAGGTATATCTCTCTCTCATGGTTTGTTTTGTTAGTTTTTGGTTTATGAGGGTGGATGATTCCTATTCCTATCTTTCGTTATCACTTAAATCATTGTAGTTGATAAAATTGAAGTTGCTTACTGTATCTTCTTTTATTTAGCAAGTTCATGCAAACTGTATTCTTATCCATCTCGGAACCGACTATAACACTCCTTTTCCCGGCCCCGCGCCAAACAATTCCCTCTTCCTCTTCCTCTTCCTATCCCGGTGTGCCTCTTACACCAGGCATTTCATTAATGTACGCTTGACCTTTACAAATAGTAAGAGGAAAAAAAAATGAAAAGAAACGGGAAAAGAAGTTTTTTTACAGTGTTATTCCAGCCATGTTTCCCAAATAATGCCTCCACCCAGAATTGTCAAATTTTAATACTCGTCAGTGTATCTCCTGTTCTGTATTTATTGTCATTACGCGAGCTTTGGCTACTTGGGTGATCTTGTAATTGCCATTTATGATTTGTTCCCTAACAACATTTAAAGGATTGTTATGTAGGTATTAGCTGGGTTGATCTCCTAATTGTTGTCTATTATTTGTATCCCTTCTCTTCTCTTTCTTTATTCTCTCTCTCTTCTTTTTTTGAGGAGGATACGTGTCCTGAATTAACCTAGAAAGATGGAATGACTAGCGTTATCACTGTCTTCACTGATTGACAGAGAAGATGAATGGCAGTTTCTTTTCCTTCTTTATTAAATTTTTGTTCTCATAGATATCGAATACTGCAGTTTAAGTGTGTTGTTCATATCTAGGTGGTGCTCAACAATTTATTGGTGATAACTTTGATGGGTTATCTGTTATTGACTAGCAGGTGGTTTAGAATTTTCATGCTATTCGACTATTTTGAGTGAAATCAGTAGTGAGGTTATTGACTTTTCTTTTTCTACAGGAATGGAACTAACTACTGCCAAAGATGCATTTGATCGCGTTGCTGAGAAGCAAAAATTATCGTTTTCTAAATGCCAAGAAGTAATCGATCAAGTGAGCCAGGAAATTGAGCAGGCATTGGTAAAAATACAGTCAGTGGAAGATCCTATGTCTCCCGTTGATCAGAAATCCATCCTCACAGAACTGAAGCACAAGCTTATTGCAATTAGTCCTCTCAAGCTATTAGAAGGGTCACAGAAGGAATTGAATTTAAACCTTAGCAAGTTCCCTAAGGTCCTTGAAAAATCATTTCCTGACATATCCAAGGCATACAGGGATGTTGACTTTGATTTTCATATAGTGAATCAGATAATAGCAAGTCATTTTTACCATCAGGGATTGTTTGATCTTGGAGATTGTCTCATAAATGAAGCTGGAGAACCAGAAGCAGCTGATCTAAGATCTCATTTCCTGGAACTGCATCAAATACTTGAGGCGATGAGGATTAAAAATATTGAGCCAGCTTTGAAGTGGGCCTCTACCAACCGTGAAAATCTAGTGCAGAATGGTTCAAATATTGAGCTGAAACTTCACCAGCTGCAGTTTGTAGAGATTCTAAAGAGAGGAAATCGTGCTGATGCCCTCAACTATGCCAAAACTCACCTAGCTTCTTTTGCTTCTAGTCACTTGAAAGAGTTTCAAAAGCTAATAGTTTGCATAATGTGGATAGGCAGACTTGAAAATTGTCCTCACTCTGAACTGTTTACTCCAATCCATTGGGAGAAGTTGACCGAGGAGCTGGCTCGGGATTTCTGCAACTTTGTCGGTCAGTCCCTTCAGAGCCCATTAAGTGTGGCAATAGTAGCTGGGATTGAAGGTTTGCCGACTCTCTTGAAGCTGGCAAATGTAATGGCTGCAAAGAAGCAAGAGTGGCAGGCCTTGAAACAGTTGCCGGTGCCAGTAGAGCTGGGAAAGGAATTTCAATTCCATTCTATTTTTGTCTGTCCTGTAAGTAGGGATCAAGGCAGTGAGGAAAATCCACCGATGCTGCTGCCATGCCTCCATGTTCTCTGCAAGCAGTCTATCATGAAGCTATCAAAAGGCAGCTCCAGGGCATTCAAGTGTCCTTACTGTCCAGCTGAGGCTTCAGCTGCGCAGTGCAGGCAGCTATATTTCTGACAAAATTTGCACTCCTGTGTAGGAAAAGTCTGGAGATTTTGTGGGGGTCGGTGATGAGAACATGTTTTTGCTTGAGGGTTGCTGTATATAAACATTCTTTTCAGATTTATGTTTTGATTTTCGGATCTTTCAGTTGCTGAAATCCCAATTATATGGATGTAAATACATAAAAAAAGAACATCATGGACATGTTACCTCGATGTTTAACGCTTTTATCATGATACTGGACTAGGGCGTCAGCGTTCAGTTGAAATTTGTGTTTGCAACCAATGTCCATATACTGTGAATTGAGGATGGTACTACAGAAATGACCTTGGAAAGTGACGCTTGCTGCCATCCAAATTTAACTTTGTTCAATTGGACCAACCAGAAATCAGAAAGATGTTGCCCTTCATGGCCACCCGAAAAACCAACTTGCCCTTTATGGTCACCGAGAATTGTATGCCTGCCTACTGCAGGATCTTATTAGTTCTTTCATAATCATGAGCTCTTATAGAGGTGGGAAAGACCGAACTGATCAGAGCGGCCGAAAATAGATCGGAAGGTGGAATTATGACAGCAGAACGTAGGCACCGAAATCTTGAGTTAGTGTATGTTTAATTTTATATACATGTATTATTGCGCGTCACATGGATAAAGGGAGGCGGCTTAACAAGATTCGGAGGGGCTAGCTATCTGGTCAGAGTGGAATTCCGGTGAAATTGCATAACCGATGACCTCATTCAATTCTAATGTCCTGCCATTTGATGTCTTTTATGGTTGTTCCAATTTGCTTTTCCACAAGTGACGGGAAAAAGAATATGGGGGCTGTTTTCAGGGGGAAAAAAGCATCATACACACAACAAGTATTCAACTATAAATCTTCTACTTCTGTGAATTTATCAAACTTACTAGCCAAAAAGAAGCCAGATATGATTATTAACAACATCCAGCAGTTAACAGAAAACAACGAACCATCCATTCCAACAAAATTTCTATTACTACAAGATATGCCACCATGCTATCTTAAACATTTGGACTTATTCAGAAAACCCCATTATCCTCTTCAAACCAGGAAACAGCATTGAACGAGAAGAGTTTGAAGATGGCTTCTCTTCATGTAAATACTCTTCAATCATTTCTTCGACAGACCTAGCAGATAAAGGGTGAAAATTGGCACCCCATTCATTAACAAAGCCTTTAACCAAAACCCTTATCTCCTCTTGATCCATTTTGCTCCATTTCTTCTCCACTTCCTCTTTATCCAATGCCAAATAGTTGCAAAGCTCAGTGAAGAGTAATTCTCTGCTTTTCTTCATGGCCTCTTCTCTTTGCACCAAATGGGTATTTATTTTTGCAACTTCTGTGGCCAAACCTGATGCAAGATCCGCATCAGTTAAGCTGTTTTTGTTGGTGCATGGGATTCGGGTTCTGAAATGGGTTGTAGTCGGGAAGGGACAAGAATGGAATTTCGGAGGTCGGATAAGGGAGTTTGGAAAAAACAGATGCGTTCTGAGTGCCATTTTTGAAGTAACAGTTTGGGTGGGATTTTGGAGAGATTGAGGTTTTAGGGTTTGGTGGTTAAGGACGATTTTGTGAGAAACAGAGGACTCCCTGGGTGATGCTGTGCTGTGTTTGGAATTTCGAAAGGTATTAAAACTTTTGACGGCAACATTATACGACATCGTCTAGTTTATAGATGCAACATGACTCAGAGTGTGTTTGATTAATGGTTGCTTTTCAAATAACTTTTCATATCGAAATATATGTTAATGATATTTTTTTATTTTTTAAAAATCAATTTTGATATCAGTATATAAAACGATCCAAAATATATAAACCATATTAAATTTTAGCAAAAACAAAAATTAAATTTTTTTGAAACGCGGTTTACACTTAAACCGACTCGGGGTTGATCCAGCTAAACCAGATCAATAATTTTCGTTTTAAAAAAGTCAATGCAACATTATTTTAAAAAATAAATCAACACCAAGTTTCGACTAGGTTAATCGATTGGGCCTCCAAGATGATCGGGTCAAACAAAATCAATTTCAAATCGACCCAGCACGGCCAAGAAATGGAATGCCATTCAAATTAGTTTTGACCCACATTACCCCACTGGTTAAATTTGGTCGTGAAGGTTTTGTGTTCGAATCGTGGAAAGAGTTAAATTCATGGCTGTGCTTGGCAAACCATTATGCAGCAATCAAAGATGTGTTGCCCATCTCATAAAAATTCACAAATGTCTAACAGACCTTGCACATTCATGTTAGAAGCCATTTATGGGGATATCTGCAAAATATAGGAACTTTACATGCCCTTGCCAATGTTCTTCGCTGAGTCTCCATCCCTCCATGGGTGTGAGCAGAAACGACCAGGCAGAATTTGCTGCAGCTAGAACAGTCGCTGAATGCTCGCTCGCAACTTCTGAGATTAAATCAAGTAGCAAGTGAGAGCCTTTTCTTTTTATTAAAGTTGAAGATACGCAAGTCAACGCTATCATCAGAGTCAGCATCCATGAATGTCCAAATAATTTCCATTGCTTCTTCTGTCTCCTTTGAATAATTTGCAGCAAAACGTGTACATGGAAGAACAACAGAATCCATCCACTGAATACCAATAGCCAAAAAACCATCGAAGACAATCATATGTAACTTGCAGGTTAAAAGCTTATCTAATCAAGTGCATTCGGTGCAAGCTGCTGCTCTGAGGAAGGCCCTTCTCTTATGAATTGTCTTCAAAAAACACAATAATACTGTAAACAAGCTGCATAGAATTAGAAGCAAAACTAGAGATTCATCCAAACATTGTAAAACTTGCAATGGAGGGATTAAGAAAAACAGCAAGACTACTCAAGTGGGAGAAAAATGAATCCCCAATGGAGTCTTTTTTTAAGATATGCTTCTAATTTCTTAGAATTAGTAGTCTCAAAAGTCTTATCACCATAATCATCCAGTGTCACTCCTACCTTTGTCCAGCAAATCCTTGTCAATTTATTTTTATTTTATTTTATTTTAGCATTTGGAGTTTAAACTAAAAAAAAAATCCCAATGGCACCCTTTGCCATTAAATAGTGGGTAAGTTCATCCACACGGTCCCTCAAGTTTAAAAAGTTGGTTAAATTAGCTCCTCTATTTTTTAATTTAGCAGTTCAACCCCCAGCTTTGAATCTGCCACCCCACCTATATGGAGGGATCACTGTTACAAGTACAAGGGCTGTCGTACTCAAAATTAAAATATAAGGATTAATCTAACCAATTATCAAAAATTTGAAAGACCATGCAATGAATTTACCCTTTAAGTTAAATTACAAAAACGTACTGAAATTCAGACCTTTTCAACTTTTTTTTCTTCTACAATTTGGGCTATATATATATATATATATATTCGCTTCCTCCAAGACCAACTCCACCACCACTCCAACCGAATATATGAGATGAAAGACCTTTTTAGGTGATGATAGAATGATAAAAGCTTGAGATTAAAATGTTTGTTTTTTCTGTGATTTTAGGTTTGAGTCCTGTGATTGCTCATATAATAGTATAATGATCACTGGAGGTTTACATGATCATTAACTTTAGAACCCGTGAGATTAGTCGAGGTACGCGCAAGCTGACCCGAATACCTACGTTAAACTAAATATATATATATATATATATATATAAGATGAAAAAAAAAAAAAAGAAACACACTCACACA
>Ga0307515_10009889_pt1 | contig 18367 bp, 17 predicted proteins | sample 17_EM_MG_FD_194513 | JGI IMG/M metagenome (GOLD analysis project Ga0307515, IMG submission 194513) | Populus trichocarpa ectomycorrhiza microbial communities from riparian zone in the Pacific Northwest, United States - 17_EM | ecosystem: Host-associated > Plants > Roots > Unclassified | place...
GGCAGGTAGGCAGGCAGGCAGGCAGGTAGGCAGGCAGGCAGGCAGGCAGGCAGGTAGGTCGGTAGGTAGGCAGGGAGAAGAGAACCGTCGCTATATTATATTAAATTATCTAAAATAATATAATTTATTTTGCACTAACTGTATAAACTAAGCAAATACTATTAAGTGCGTAGGAAGAGCAAGATATATAGAATATGTAAGAAGGGCATTATATATAGAATGCGCAAGGAGGGCATTATGTACAGAATGCGCAAGGAGGGCATTATATATTAATTGCGCATTATGTACAGAGTGCGCAAGGAGGGCATTATATATTAATTGCGCATTAAGTGCAAAATGCGCAATTAGCTGCACTGCATTATTGAATATAGCAGTATGCCGCACTATATTGTTGAATACAGCAGTATGCCGCACTATATTGTTAAATATAGCAGTATGCCGCACTGCATTGTTAAATATAGCAGTATGCAGCGGTATGCCGCACTGCATTGTTAAATGCAGCAGTATGCCGCACCTTAGTCGATACCATACGCTATACGTTGTAGTGCGCGGAATGCGCATTTGGCCGCCAAATGCTGCCAAATGCTGCAAAAATGCTGGTAAATTTTTTCCTGACGTAGCGTTAATAAGATAGATCTTCTGCTTTCCTAATAGGGTAATAACTGTGACTTTAGCTGTTCTAAAGCCTTTAATAGTTTCTATACTAAATCCTATATATAACTAATTACTAGCCGGTTGGATATTACCTATAAACCTTACTTAGTCGTTAATAACATATAGGGTCGTTATAGGGTTAAGAATTACACTATTACGGAGAGCGTAATTAGATGCGATATAAGCTCTAGCTTAATTAACTGTGAAGCTTCCGTATAGTTTACTAGGTAAGCTCTTCTACTCTACATTCTCTATATTCTCTAGCTTCTTATTAGATAAGGCTTAACTTCTTAATTGGTTAATTAAGGCCTTAAATTCGGGTGAAGCCTTAGCAAGCTTCTGCTCTACTAACTATATTTTTAAGTTATTTAGTTTCTAACCTAACGGTTAAATTAACTCAATAAGGTAGAAGCATTTCCTCTATAGGTGTAGCAATCCGCATAAGCACGGCTTTATCTATTCCTTATCTGACCTTCTTAAAGGTTTAGCTTCCGGTTTGGTTTCCAATTTAGGCTTATTAATTGGCTCTCCTTTAAAGCTTGCTGTATAGGAGCCCTACTAGCTCCTTACCTTCTAAGCTAAGTCTAATTAACAATAATTTTAATAGACCTTAATAATAACTTAAAGGGTAGGTAGTTTTTCCTTCTTCCTTTTAAGGTTTTATAATTTGTTTTTTTAGTATTCTAACTATCCTAATAAGACAGATTTAATGGTATATACGAAGTCCTTAACTAGTTAATTGCTATCTACCTTAGGTAGTTTAACCTTCTTATAGTTATTATATACCTTCTCCCACTTATAGAGCTACTTCTCAATATTCTAACTCTTTAGGGCTTTCTTTATTTTTAAATATTAGGTAGCTAGATTAACCTTCTAAGCGTCGTTAGTTAAAGCGATTACCTGCTTAAGTAACATAAGGATATCGTAGACGGTATTTCCTTTAAAGGTATAGTTAATATAGTTACGGGAAATAGTGCTAATAATATAGGTGCGTAGAGACTTAAGGGCTACTTTCTCTTTCTTATACTGCTTATAAGCACGGTTATACTATTTTTGTAAAGCTTAAAGCTCTTCCTTCTTGCCTTTATTAAGGGCTGAGAATATAGTCTTCTAAGGATTAATAACTAATGGTAATAGCTCTAACGGTGCTGTGTCTAGGTAGATTATTTTTCTTAATATCCGGATTAATATACTCCCATACACTCTTACTATTAGCTCTATACTTAACGACACCAATCTATTAGTCCCAATTATTTGGGCCTGCTAGGATTATAGTATATATTATAATAAGGGTTTCGGATAGTTAAGAGGACATTTTAAGGCTTCTACTGTTTAGTTGACAATAGGGTAATTAGGGGTTTAAATTAAAGATAATGCAATAGATGGCCCGGGCTCATAACTGTCGGACGGATAAGTCACTGAGAAGAACTCTGTTGATTAAAGCTGGCTCTAGAAGCTCTCTATATACATGACGTTGGGGCAAAAGACTGACGACGACACTGACGACGACACTGACGACGATTTGGAACTATTACTCAATCGCCACCAGGTCGACATTGCCACTTAGTCAGTAATAGGTAATGAATAGGTAATAGAAAATAGATAGTAAGACATACGATGGCAAGAAACAGGGTGTGAGTCATAAGGTGGTACTTGACAGTGACCTCAACGTTCGACAAGAGCAGTTACCTTTTTTAACGAAATTGTTATAGATGTTGTTCTGAATATCTCTATGCCTGCTAGGTCCGATAGTGACGCATCCTTCCACAATTAACTCAACAACGATTTCCATCTGCCTGTGGGTTGGCACCATTGTTCTCGCATTTACCACTCAAGTCGTCCGTGCAATTCCTAATACACGGAGCGCTATCGAAAGCCGGAGACTAGTATACTGGACCCTCTTGGCTAGCAAATGCTTCTTGGTCCCGCTGTTTTTATATTAAGTCTATTGGAGCGCAGAGTTCGGACTGATTCGAAAATTTTTGGTTGTAAATATTACTTCTTTTGGTTGGTCACATGGTTTGGCGGCTTTTTTGTCTCCCATTAAAACCGCACTGGTTTGGAAGGCATCAGGATGGGTTCGATAATGACTCTACGCCTAGTATGAGTCATTGGAGGCGGATTAAAAAAGATGGCATTGCTGTTATTTTTAGGGAAAATTGCTCTTCGCTTGAATCACCCATTATTTTTTTCCCCTTGTCTTCTTCGCTTTCCTAGTGTACTACAAACTTATTAATACATTTCTCAGCGGAGAATTCCGTTCAAACTGAAATCTTGGTGTATGCTCAGCGCTGATTTATTCCGCTGTTACAAGCACGCCAGCTTAAAGTCTTACTTGAGCTGCAGCTATACAGTATGCAGCTCCATGTCCCACTCCTTATTTAAAAGCACGCCTTAGCTTGTTGACTCAAGGAGTGGTATCAGAACAAGTCCGTATTACCCTAATTCACAACCACACTCACGTTGACTATTTCAAATAGCGTATAAACACATGCGCCTTACTTCTGAGCCCTGAATACCCTAAGGGCACGTGGGGTGCTCCGAGAGCCCATTTGAGGTGCTATTTGAGCACCTTTTTGGAGCTCGTAAAGCTTAAATCTCAAGGCCAAACTGATGTGTAGATTTCAACCGTTAATTAGTACTTTTTTAGAGCTTTGGTAGCCCTTTTTGAGGACTTTAATGGCTCTAATTAGGTAGTATATTAGCTCTACCCAACATTTACATGTAAATACATAATACGGTAGAAATACTAAATTAGCCTACCATATATCTACTACCTCGTCTTGAGGCCTCCCACTCCGTCACCACTCTGTCACCATCTCATTACCTTGCCCTTGTACGCCTCTGCCTCTGCCTCTGCCTCTCTGCCTCTCTCCATAAGAGCACAGAGTTGACTATAGTAGTCCTTTTTACGTAAAAAGGACTATTTAAGCACCTTCTTAAAGGCAAGATTAGCCTATACGCCTAATTAGAATGGAGGCGTTTACTCGGTCAGAAAAAAAGTGTTTAAATAGTTCTTTACTATATAAAAATAGAGATATATAAAGTTAACTAATATCTCCAAGCTGCAGTGGTAAGCTACTCTATATATTATCTACACCTCTGTCTCTCCATCTATCTCTCCTACCCTTCCCTTCTCCCTCTCCCCTCCCCTCCCCTTTCCCTCTTTATCTCTTTATTGCTATTTTGAGAGCCTATAACTAATAGAGTAATAGAACCATAACGTAAATAAGGCTGTACAAAGGAAAGGCAAACAGAGAGGCAAAGGCAGAGGCAGAGGCAGATGCATGGGTAAAGTCAAAGAAAACGACTGGGGCAGAAACAACGGTAGAGGCAGGAACGCGCATAAGATAGAGTAAGTGGAGCAGATAGAACTTATATAGCACGGTAGCTTTCGTAGCAGAAAGCATATTTCCTTTGTACATACGCATATATATAATATAGATGTAAAATACGTAGGTTTTTGGCATAAGAGATATATAATATCAATTTTAAATGCATTAAAAGTCTTAAAATAGCACACCGCAGATTACATTAAATGTAACCCCAAATCAATACTAAAATCAGCTCACGATGCATTAAAATCTACCTACAAAATGAGCCTCCCTGTGACCGTAGGGAGGCTCAGCTCAACTCTCAGCTTGCCAATTCACGTCTCGAGTGTTGGTAAAACTAGCGAAAGGCGGGTAGCGGGGTAGCGGGGTATCAAAAAACTAAGAGTCGCTATTCGCTAGGAATCCACTATCGGGCAGAATTCCGGGGTCGAGCTACCCAATCTAAGCATATGACATGTAGCATTGCTTTTAAACTGTTGTGATGATGATATACGGCCATTCTCATTGGACAGTAGTGGCTATGTGGGATGACTCGGGAGTGGTCTAGAGTGCAGCCGCCAATCCTTTATTTCGAGCTATACTTCCCGAGGGTCCGATTGGCCCTAGTGTATCTAGTTTTAGAAGGGCTGTCAGCAGCGTAGCACACACGTTTATTGTTGATCAGGAAAGCGCTGTAAACGAAAGTTCGCGTCCAGCTGAAAACTCAGCTTGAAGTACGTACGCCACGCCTCGAGTACAAAAGCTATGCCTCAGAGATCTTCCATTCCGCCTTGGGTAGTAGCTTCAGCTCAGCTGGCTTGTTTTGGGAATTCTATAAATCCCATTGTCCCCGCAATTACTCCTTGATCAACCGCATAGATTGGGTATCTCCTTGTTCAAGTCAATTATTAGGAGACTTTTCAGCTCACACGCCTTCAAAACTTCACGCAATGTCATATACCACCAAACCAACCTTCGTCTACAATGGCGGCTGGTCTGACGAAACCCGCGCGCATCCCGCCATGAAATGGATGGAGGACTACACCGTCAATGTTGTCGATGCCAAGAATTTTGACATGCTCTCCACCAAATATCGCGTGGCCGACTTCGTACTCCAAAAGTCCGATGGCACCATCATCCAGGGTGCCGACCCTGCCTGGGAGGCTGAAAAGCAGATCTACAATCAATTCTTGGCGCATTGCCATGAACCTCAAGCACTCATGTGCTGTAAGGATATTGAAGGACCTAAATGCCCCAAAGACTAACTTTTACAGGCGAGACTGAATTTGGCTGGGAGATGATCGGACAAGCCGATGTGTATGTAATTTTGCCAGGGAATGCAGGACCGGGCGAAAAGAAGGTTAAGAGTAAGTCGGGCAAGGAGTGGGATGCTGTTATGCCATCGGCGTTCCGATTCGAGTATGTGAAGGATGCGTCGGGGCCAGACGGGATTAAGCTGTCTTCAGCAAAGATTTTCTCTGACCCGTTGCCGGCTTTGTCGTTGTTGCTGAAGAGAGGCATGTTGAATCCTCAGGACCTATTGCAGTAGGTTTACTTCCGTCTTCAGAATGAAAGCAGAAAGTTTTGGTGCAAGGGCTCTAGTGAAAGAGCGGTATTGTTAAGGAATAGTTGATGTTATATGGAGGTCCAACGGTACAGTGAGACATTCATTTCGACGTTGTGGATAGGATCTGTGGTTAGTTATGCAAACCAGCATAGATTGATTTCATACATACAACTCTATACGCGTTTTCATCAATTTAACGATCAATACATCTTCCGGTGATCACACACTCCGTATTTGAAATTTAACAGCAAGTGACTGTTCTCAGGACAAGTAGCATCCAATTGTTTATCAATCTACCCTCCCATCTCACCTCCCTAGCACTGCTCCTATCCACGATGCTCCTAAGAAATGTTCCTAGTCCGACACGCTCCCAGTATCCCTCTTGACTGATTCCCTCCCTCCCAGTCACCAAAAGCCTGCCCAAAAATAGCACAGATATGAACAATCGCACGGGTACGCTGACGTGCAACATTTGATTTTCCGAGATTGGAACATGAGGTTCTTAAATAGGCGAGATCTAGCGCCGTATAGGCAGCACCAAGGATAGAGGTTGTATCGTTATTACGAAGGGCAAGAGGAATCTGCGGAGAGATAGTGGTGGATTGGGAGCGCCAGGGCATGCGCCGGAAGATAGTCGAGTAGAGTCCAAAGCCTGTAAAACCAACGGCTTGGACAAGGATAGGCGTGGGAAGATCGATTTCTCCGAAGGACGACATTGCGGAAGTTCGCTTGATATGGGCGTAATAATTCATCCCAAGCGCCACGAAAGGAGGTTTCATAGGAGATACTTACTCTTTCTCCCTCGGCTCGCAAAAGGTTCTATCCATCTCCTTTGGCGGAATTCCGCTAGCTAGCTGAGAAGGCGTCCATCGTGCCTGTTGAAATCGACGGTTAGCAAGAATAGCTGTGTTGATTATTGGGTTATGGAGTTTGTGGAGGGCTCCCGATCCTTTTGCTACCGAGCCTTGCTCTTCGGGAAGAAAATGCCAAGCACATCTTCGGCCGTCCAATAGAAAGCCCTTGTATTTTTGCAGATACAGCTCGATTATATCCACCCTCCTAAGATTAATATGGTTCCATCGATACATTGCAACATAATATTGTGAAGGCGATTCCACGCTATACTTTCTACGTGAAGCCACGAGAGAAATCTTGTTAAAAAAATTTTGTAGGTTCATCTCAATCTTTCCTTTACAACATAACTTCAAGCTGAAGGAAGGAAAATGCCGCTACCCAAGCCTAGAAACTATCGAATGGTATCGCGACAGAGGCCCAGTTAAGCTAACTGGCAAGAGAGAGAGAGAGAGCATGCTAAAAAGCAAGTCCACGAGAGCATAATAAATTGATCCCAACGTCACCCGGGTTTAACTCTCAGTGATTTCACCCCCTTTCGCAAAGTCGAGGGTTTCCTAGTAGGAGTCCAGGTGGTAATGCTTCAAAATAATATCTATAGATATGCAAACCACAGGCTGTTCGCGCAATTCGTTGAAATTTGGCACTTACCTTATCGTTTTCCCCTCGAGGATCAACTGCCGCTTGCCGCTATACTTTCATGAGGCAGTCACGCCCCATCTCTGCTCCGCAGTTTTCTTCCACTCATGTTTATACTTTTCGGCGTTTGGTGGATTTTGTGGGTCCCATCCGAACATGATGAATAATTCTTCCTCACGCGCAACCTGGATGGCCTTGTTCCTATCCATCTCTTCTTGAAGGATTCGCATTTGCTTTTCGCGCAACCTTTCTAGCTTATCATTTCGCTTCTGGGTCGCGTACTTACATGCGTAACGGGGCTTTATGAGCCTTGGGACACCTTCTCGCGAGTTGTGTAGAGGAAGCAAGCTAAAAACGGGACCACCTGTTTTCTTGAGCGCCCAGACATCGTCGGTAAAATACCGATTGTTCTGCTCAGCGGTTGCGAGATTTTCTTCAATAATCGCCGCCTCCATTTTGAGTTGCAGATTCTGCTTTTCGAGTTCGATATAATGAACCTCATCACGTCTGTCCTCTTTTGAAGATCCATTATCAATATCTTTTTCGAGCTCTTGGATCCTCGAAAGGAGTGACTTTTCGGTTTCGTTGGTAAGTTGATGGCTTTTTTCGAGGTCCTTTGTCAACACTTTATTTGCATTATTGGAAGTTTCCAGCGCTGCTTTATGTGCATCTAACTGGCCCAATAGCCCGATGGTCATTCTCTCGTTTCTCTCAAGCCATTCCTTAGCATTCACCAGTTCTTGGTTTAGGATCTGATTCTCTTCCTCCAGCTCCTTATTCCGATCCATGGTCTGGTTTCGGATTTGGAGTACTCTGTTGAGCTCCTGCTCAAGGTAGTGGATGTTGTTAGCTTGCGTCTCGAGAAGTACTTGCTGTGACTGATTGATAATGATATCTTTTTGCAATACGTCTTGTTTTTTGATAGCAGCATTGAGATCGTCTTGTAGCTGCTCATTATACTCTCGGAGTGCCGATAGTGCTTCTTGATCATCGTTCCTGGCTAACTCCACTAGCTCGAGCAAATTCTGAATTTGCTCGACTAATGCGTCCGAATCCAATCGAGACTGGTTGAGGGCTGCTTGGATTTCGTCTTTCTCTTGCCATAATACGTTTACTGAATTGTCATATTCTTGTTTGGCAGACGCTAGCAGCTTATCGCTATTCTCAACTTGCTGCTCAAGCTCTTTCAATTTTACTTGAGTAGCCTCCGCATCCTCAGGTTTCTTTGCCGTTGCGTGCTTCTCGTCTTCCAGTCGTTCGATTTCGTCACACAATTGCCGTATCTGGGTTTCTAGCACATTGATCTTACTCTTACTGGATTGTCTCTGACTATGCGTGTTCCGAAGCTTCTCCTCCATCTGGCGCAGTGTTTCGTTTCTCCTTTCAACCTTCGTATACCAATGCAAAATCACACTCCGCGTTAGCGGGCTAGCATTTTGGAGCACTTTGTTGGTCATGCCGTTCAGATAGATAGGATTTGCCCTGAAGAAATTGTCGCGAAGCGCTTCGAGATTGTTACCAGTTCCGCCATGACGTATGGGAGGTATTAGTGGCTCGTGAGGGTCCGGGAAGAGGCTGAATGGTGTCTCTTGCTCCCTCAAAGTAACTCGGTAGCTGCGCTCAAATGAAGGAATATTTCCCGCATCGTTTGAAGATTCACCAATCTCGAAAGCCTCGTCGAATCCGTCGAATTGCGACTGGTCAATTGGGTCCTCGCTCTCAGATGAATCACCCTTATCTGTACGATGGGTATGCAACGGCTGAGGCCATTCATAATCCGATTCGTCATTGATCTTTACCTTCTTTGCCTTTTCCGATAGTCTCTCAGCGGCTCCGCTTGGGTTCAGAAGACTATGGCGCGGCCCCCCGACATGTTTTGCGGATATCGCAGTCGGCTTCTCTCCACGCTCTAAACCCGCGATCTTTCTGAAATTGGGCATCAGCTTTGCCGCCACATGAGGCGTAGTAAAAGAGGGGTGCGATGCTTCCATTAGCCTCATATCGTGCCCTTTACGCACGAGCGCCATCCGTATTTCCTCGGGCGAGGGCACATGGTATGGTGGAAGGTCATCCTCTTCTTCATCGGCTTTGTTCGAGTCGGAGTCGGAGCTAGAATCGGACCAGCACGACGTAATACCCATGGCTAGCCCTAGACCCGGCGCCGTCGGGGGCAGCAGACTCCGCAAGTCCTCTGTAATTTCTTTCTCTTGCTCTGGCCCTTGTCCTGGCTTTTGCTCTTGCTCTTGCTCCGAACCTGGCGGTTGGGGATTTGGAGTGATGCTTGCTTGTGTCGGTGGTGGATTCGGATCTGGTGTATCAAGGCTAGGAGGGCTCGAATTCTCTTCCTCATTTCTCTCTTTGCTTTCTTGCTTCTTGTGTGCTGCTATTTCCTTCGGGTATGCCTGTACGGACTCCAAAGGATCGATATCGGCATCATCTTCGCGGGGTTCGTCTTGAGTATCATCATTGCGGATAGTATAATCCGAAACTCCCGATTCCGTCCCTGGATAATTATCTTCTACAGCAGATTGGGGCCGGATTTCCTCACTGGGCTCTGATACCCAGCCGCCATCTGTGCCATGAAGCAGAGCAGCTACGGAAAAACCACCATCATCTTCTGGAGGCCCTTCATCCATTTTTCTTTACTCAACTCTCTTCCGTCTCTTCCTTGTCACTTTTTCCTAACGTATCAATTCCGTTTTCGTGGCTTAATTCAATCTTTTATTGCACGTGCTGATATAGTCTTGCTATGTCATATATATCATCTCCTCTAGGTCCAGCCGTAGATGTGGGGATAGAACGAAGTTGTAATATTGTGATTAGCTTGCAAGCAAATATACACGAATAGCTGAAATACCTAAATGACCTCGAACAGCGGCAAAGTAAACCAAGTCTAGTTATTGAGCATTGCTTCTCGCTTGACTTCCTTGAGTCAATCTTGGAATGCTTGTCAGATGATCTCGATAAACAAAGGACGTCTGAAGTTCTCTCTCCATTTGTTTTTCCACGAAAGAACACAAGGCTAAAGGACGATGGTTATTGTTAGCTATATTGCCAAACAAAGGGTGTTTGAAAACTGGCTGAAAATAGAAACGTGGCTGTTGCCAATCAAGGCACAAGCATTGTGTTGCACTCGAGTATAACAAAGAGTGTATATTGTATCTTGAGCCATCTAGATCTGACATGAATTACGACGAGAGAAAGTCTGCTAAAGAGGCAATAACGAAAACACACTAACATTCACTTCACTTTTCAAGCTAAGTTTCATCATGCTCCCTAGCGCCTGCAAATACCGCTGAAAACATGGAACTTATCGTTAGTAGGTACAATTCCAAGAAAGTAAATGCTCCTAAAAGAGACAGCTCAGGAATTCATGCTAAGATGAAGAATTTAGTAAGCCAGTCGCTAAAAGCATTTAAAAGGTCATATAGACATGTGCAGGTTGCTATACGTCGATGGTGCTGTTTTCATTGGATGCCGTTGTCGTGATTATTCCTCCAGATCCTGAAAACATGTCGCTGGTCATGGTTAGTATTAGCCTGCTCACACGTTGCGCACAAATCATAGGCGGGACAATGAAGGCACTCAAATCGGAGGCCAACAATCTCAGCAACGCCGCAGTTGTCACAGCGCACGAACTCGTGGCGGAAGTCTGCCGCTTGCTGTGGCGCCTGAAGAATGAAATTGTCGATCTTGGGAGTATTGGCTGCTTCGGCCGTATAGGGCAGCGCACTCCCCCAGCTGAATCCCTTGCCGCAGCCGCTCTGCACATTCCCTCCATACTTGTCTTGCCCACACGTCATGTGGTCGCAACCCGTGATCCTCTCGACGACGCGGCTGCAATGTGGGCACCTCTTCGCTCGCTGGGCTTTGTACTGCTCGTCCCTCTGCAACGTCTCGAAGGCCTGCAAGGCTGCGGCTCGGTCGTCCTCGTGCTTCTTCTGTGCCGCGATGTACTCCTTCGTCTGCTTTTCGTGCTCCTTCCGCTGCTGATTCTGCGTCTGATGGTATGCCTTCCTCCCCTGCCTCAGCCACGCAGTCCAAATGTTGCGGTATTGTACGAGCTCCTGGCAGGTGGAGCGGTAGTGGTAGTCCTCGTTGCAGAGCGAGCAGAAGACGTAGTGGCACTTCGGGCAGTCGCACCGTTCCTGCTGCCCATCATAGCGTGCGGCCATGACATGGCGGCACTTGCATACCAGGAAGGTGCCCTGCTGTGTAAACAAACGCTTGAGGAGAAGGTCGCTGTACTTTTCCAGTTGTTCGGGGACCAGTTGCTTGACCTCTTGTTGGCTGATCTCATGATCGCAGCGCTCTCCGGGACACTTGGGAATGCCATTACCCTCTAAGGTGCCCCGCACAGTCTCACGGGAGCAGTCAAGGCAGAAGGTATGGCTCGATACGCAGTCGAAAATGTACGACTCAGAGCGTGGCTTCTCGTCAAGACAAATCCCACAGGTGAAAGGAGGACCCTCGATTTCATAATCAAAATCGTACGCAGATTCGTAAGCGGACTGATTGTAGATGGGCTGGTGAGCGGGCTGGCTGTAGGCAGGCGTTTCGTAGGTGGACTGGTCGTAGGCAGGCGGGAGGGGTTCGGCGGGTCGTGTAGGCAGAGGTACAGGCGAGGGATTCGTGAAGGAATACCTCTGCCATGATTGGGCCATCTGGAGTTATTTGTAGCTGAGAAAGCAGGATTGGAACCCTAATATAAATCAGATAGAGTGATTATTTAACAAACAGAGAAGACAGCAGCAAGGCAGAAGAAATCGAATGCCGAAGTTGAGCAATGCCACAAGGCTGGCGTCGAGCTGGGATGACAGGATACCCATGTCACAGCTGCGCTTTGGAGGCCAGACCACTCCCAAGGTTTAGCTTGAAGCGGCCATGCTCTAGCCAGCTGGGCTTCTGCCGAGGCTTGTTTTTGTCTGGCGCTGTGACGTCAGGTGGGAAAGGTCCATATAGTGGCTACTAGCTAGAAATGAATAAGATAGAGACATCTTATGAGCCGGTCGTGCAGTGTTGGATTGGCTGTGAGGGCTGGAATGCCTCAGGTTCGAGTTTGTTGTTGCCGCCATGGTGCCCAACCACAGATGTTGGTAAGCGTGCAAATATCCATTGGTGCAGGAAAGCGCTGATTGGCTATTTCGAGAACGGGAGATCGATCTGGTGTGATACAAGAACCTACGAAGTGGAAGCTTAGGATGGCCGTGTTAGAAACAACTGATTGTAGAAATTTAGGTAAAGAAAACTCGGCTGTGGCCTTTAAACATGCTGTCATTTTCGCACCCCCCTCGCAGCTTCTTCCGTCCCAACAATCATGCACACTCCACAGAATTTGGTCGACGCTTAGCACGGAAAGCCTTGCATGGCAAAGCTGTTAAACGGCCGATGATTACGTTGCCGGCCCACAACGCTTTGACTTCCTGTCGCAAGCTGCTCGAGTCGCGCTCCCGTAAACCGGGTTTGGGTCTCATGCAAATCTTCCAAATCTTCCAAAGCTTGAGTCAGTGGAGAAGACGCAAAGCTAGCAGGGGGAGCAATATGCAAACGGCAGGGTTATGACGGTCGGCATAATTATGACGGTTCCTAACAAATTTCGTCTGTGCGCAGTTTTGATGTTCCAAACCGTCATAACTCTGCCGACCGTATCACCTACGTCAGCTAGAGAACAACAGGAGAGGTAATTTGCATACGAAAGTTCAAGAAGCGTTTCAGACGCAGATTTATCGCATTATATATATATAGATCAGATAGCCACATTCAGCTATATCTATCTTACATGGCTTAGATTTCTCAAAATCTAGATGCGCTGCGGGTTGCTGAGGCTCTGCTTCGAGCTGGACTTCTGATATGAAGGACTTCTTCCTGCAGATCAGCCGCCGGCTACGTCCTGCGGGTCACAGAGGGGCGAGCCACTGCATCCTCCAAGTCCTGTAAGTGGGGTAGGAAATTTAGGAGTGCTTGGCGCAAGGGGCGCATCTCCTGAGCCCGAAGAAGGATGCGAGGTTCCACTACCTACTTGGGCGGTTTGTAGATGACTGAAGGACTGTGATATGGGAGATGCCGTGGTTGCTTGTATGCATGCGGCAGGGTAGTTTATGTGTCACGGATGTTCCTTTGTTCTAGCATGTTTGAAACCAAATGTCTTAGGCCCGAATGCAGCGTCGATCCGCCGCGTTTCACCTTTTCCCGATAGTCTCTAATCGCTCATTGGCCCTCGATTGCTTAAGGCTGATTTTGTTTCTTCGCTGTGCCTCATATGGGAATCGTGGCGCTCTTCTTCCTGGCTAAATCTCCTCGATCGCCCATTTTAGTGAGAGGCACCGCAGGTCCTGCCCAGGAACAGCCTTGCTCAATCTTGCTTGGATGTCGGACCTTCTGGGTTCAGCGTTTGCAAACATAGACATGGCGTGTCTATGATCACCATCCGCTCATATCATCTCCGTCCTTCTCACCTCACTCTTCTTTTTCTTTAACTCTCCTCCACCACGCTCTCTTTCTTCTCTCTTTCAAGCTGGCGCTTCTATCTCCTCGACCAAACCAACTTTTGTCTTTCGTTTTCACACTCATTCCGTCACTCTTTAAGCCCTGGTCTTTGGCTTGTTGCTATTCTCCACCTGCTCCGCCTACAACTGAGAATATCACTCAACACTAGAGTGCGTTGCTTCACCTGTTGCAGCGCCAGTCGCTCATTCTGCTTCATTGGCCGCTACACCCTCTGTAGCCACATTCATTTACTTGTGCATCCCGAGCTTTGCACCAACCTAGACTTTCCCAAACCGGCTTGTTGAACAAGTCTTGCAAGAGCGTGTAGAATCCAGGAGCGATCCCCCGAATTTCTCAGTCTCTAGCTTTCAATCGCCTATTAAGATGCTTTTCATGAAGACTCAATATATTTTGCTGGCCCTGGCCGCCGCTCGCTCTGCCCTTGCTCATGCAGCATTCACGACCTGTTATGTGGATGGCGTCGATCAGGTAAGCATTAGCACTATACATAAAAGAAACCATTATATCTAATGACTGATGTGCAGGGTCCTGGTGTCGCTATGCGAATGAACAAGACGCCCGCAAACGCCTCTTTCCCTGTTGAGGATCTGGCCAGCAGCGACATGGCTTGCGGTATGTTGTCTCTTGTGATCATTTACCTCATTTATCCTTCAGCCTGTGTACACGCTTATTTCTCGTTATTTTTTGTCCTGCTCCCAATAATGCTGACAACCTCGTCCCAGGTTTCGATGGCACTGAAGGCGTTGCCCGTGTCCTACCCGTAAAGGACGGATCCACCCTGACCTTTGAATTCCACTCATGGCCAAACGACTACAGCAAGCCGTCTCTCGATCCCGGCCACAAGGGTCCTTGCGCCGTCTACTTGAAGAAAGTGGATTCTGCAATCAAGGACACCGGTACGGCCCATGGCCCTTTCCACCCCCCCAACTAGTCCAATTTGACTAACTTGTCCTCTATCTAGGCGTCGGCGATGGCTGGTTCAAGCTCTGGGACGACGGCTATGATGCAGCTAATGATGAATGGTGCACTGACCGCATGATCAACAACAACGGCCGCATGTCCGTTGTCCTCCCCTCCAACCTCCAAGGTGGCTACTACCTCGTACGTCCTGAGCTCCTCGCCCTCCACAATGCCGCCAAAGGTGACCCGCAGTTCTACATCGGCTGTGCCCAGATCTTCCTCGAGTCTTCTGGAAACTTGGCGCCTGAGAGCACGGTGTCGATTCCAGGATATGTCAAGGCAGGCGAGGAGAGTGTCAGCTTTAACATCTACTACAACCCGGACAACAAGCCGTATCCTGTTCCTGGGCCCGCTGTTGCCAAACTTGAGGCTGGCGCCGCTACTACGCAGAAAACACAGAATGAAGGTGTCAAACCCGCTGGCTGCATCTTGGAGAATGCCAATTGGTGTGGCTATGAGGTCCCGTCGTACACTGACGAGGCTGGCTGCTGGGCTGTAAGTTTTCTTCTTATACCCCCTGATTATTTCCTAAATCCACCTTACTCGTGTACTCGTTTCTCCCTTTCTCAAGGCCCTACATTAGAAGTCTCATCCTAACGCATCAACCAGTCTGCCCAAAACTGCTGGGATCAGGACTCTACGTGCTGGGACCCCTACCCTCCCACCGGCGGCGACAACTGCAACATCTGGGAAAAGAAATGCAACGCCCTCAACGACGCCTGCAACGCCAAACAGTTCACCGGCCCCCCAAACAAAGGTGAAGACCTGACTCCCACACACACCACCATCGCGATCGGCCTCGTAATGCCCACTAGTGGCGTCTCCGGCACCCCCGCAACCTCGTCCGCTGCAGCCGCTGGAAGCAGCAGCACCGCCGCGTACAGCTCTCCCGCTAGCTCTGCCGCCGAAGCCACGAGCGCGGCTGGGTACGCCGCGTCTAGCGGCACGGGACAGTCCACGGTCGCCTCCGCGACACCTAAGTTCAGCCATGCTGTTTCGTCGGTCGCTGTGGCGGAGGCGTCGCCGGCCCCGACCGAGAATCCGTACGTCAAGTACGAGACAGTGTTTGAGACGGTGGTCAAGACGGAGTGGGAGTATGTGACCGTGTACCAGAAGCACAAGCGACATGCGGGACATCATGGCGCTGCTCGCCGGCGGTTTTAGATGGGTGCTTTGGCGGATGGGTCGTGTAAAGAGGGTAGTAGGGGAGGTGGATGGATCTGTGGACGCTTCGATCCGAGATTCTGACTTTCTTCAGTGCCGGATTTTCTCTTCTTGTGGTGCGGAAATCCGGACTTTTTTTTTGTTCCTTCTCTTCTCCGCTTCCGTTTGGTTGGCAAAAGCGAGCTGTGCTGCATTTTGTATCAACTTCTGATTCTATAAATCCCCTTTTATGTGTACGGTTTCTATGTCCTACAATGACCCCATGCGGGGAACTAGCTGGTGGGGATGGATTGGGATGGGATGGTGTTAGGTAGTGAACAATGGCATAAGAGTATATCGGATATATGCTGCTGCTGTTACTTGTGGTGAAGCTTTCTAAACGTGATGCCACTTGCACATTGCGTAGCAATTGGCGCCATGATAAAGTCTATCTGGTTGAAAGTAGTCTATGAACAAGATTGCTCCACACTGGATTCCCTCCGGCGTATCGGTCTGGAGAGATTAGTCTCAAATCTCCTTATCTTCCCCTCTGCTATATACAAACCCTTGACGCCGTTGAAGACCAACAACGCTTGCATTCGCAATGCCTTACGACGCCTGCGCGACAGTATTAAAACTATATAAGACTAGTTCCTTAAGTAATAGAATAAAAAATATTCGTCCTACCGCTATCGATAAGAGCTAGCCAATGGAATCAAGGCTCCGTGATGAAAAATGTGAGGTCATAGAATCTGCTAATTTCCATATATAATTGCTACATACATTCAATCTTTAGAGTTAAGTCGCTCAAGATGAGGCAGCTAACATTCATCGTTTCTACAGAACGGAATTTTGCAAATAGAGCAGCCAAATAGAGTCTTTGGAGCTCTACGAGGCCTCTTCCAATTCTTACTATTGCGAGCTTCATGAGTTGTATTTGGTGAGAGCTCTGAAAGAGCCTCCCTACGTTCTCGGAACAGCCCAAATATAGCTAAGGGGTCGTGTAGATCGAGGCTTAGAGGAAGATTTGGGGTGTTATGGTTGTCAAAATTCGCGATATGCAACGGCCACGGCTGCCGGGGGGGCGGCTCTTTTACCTTCCAAGTCGGTGGAATTGAATATTGAGTTGGTAGAACAAAGATTACATCATTAGAAGTATAATTAGAAGGTATAGTTAATTAATATATAATATTTAAATCTATATAGGTAATACGCGTTCTTTTAATTCTAGTATAAAACGCTATTTCTAATTTATCCGCGCAGAACCACCCACTCCGCCCCCTTCCTCTTGAACATAAGCATGCGCCTCCCAACCTTCACAATTATCCACCGCATCTCCGCTCCCCCCTTTAGGCGCTGCACAAACCGCTCCCCAAGCCGCTCCCACAGCTCCTCCTTCTGAAACCACTCTTCCTCCTTCCGCTCCCATAGTGGCAGCCCAATCTCCGGCCGCCCCATCATTCCCCAAAGATTCCACACGAGATACACCCACTGCACCCGCTCCATGCGTCCCAGCAGCGCCTCGATCCGCGCGATAAACGCCTCCATCGAGAAGCCCGGCATCCGCGTCAGCACCCCAAGATCGACGCACAGCTGGCATTGCCGCAGGTTGGGCAGCAGCGCGGGGGGGAGGGCCCAGAAGGGCACGGTGGCGGGCCACTTGCCGTTATTGGCGTCGACGTAGAAGAAGAACATGGTGCGTTCGTAGAAGGCTTGCGCGTATTCGGCGTGCAGCTGGCGGTTGGCGAGGAGCATGCCGTGCCGGCGGAGGGGGTACCGGCGCCGGCGCGGATGCGGACGCAGGCGGGGCAGGTCGGTGTGCATGTAGCTGTAGCTGAGCACGGAGAAGAGGTAGTTGTAGATTTGGAGGCGGAGCTCGGTGGGGAGTGCGAGGAAGGGGAAGGGAGCTTTGGAAGGCTTGCGTCTGGGTCTGAGGTTGGGGCGCGCCATATTGGAAGTATCGGTTTGGGTTCGAGTGGGAGTTATAGTCTACGGAGGTGTGAGTGGAGGGAAGGTGTGGGAGTTATATAGGCGGGTAGATTGGATACTTTAGAGCTACCGTGTTTACGCCTAATATATAAAGGCAACAGCCATAGCTCCAGGGGGGGGTTCGGTTGGTAGAATTAAATATTAAGTTAATAGAATAAAGTTTATATTATTAAAAGTATAATTAAAAGGCATAGTTAATTAATATATAATATATAAATCTATATAGGTAATACGCATACTTTTAATTCTAGTGTTTTGGTATTCTATCCCTACACCAATATCGTCCTTAAAGGTATAGCCCGTGCACGCGATTAAGAACATTAACTTCCTCGCGTTAAGTCGCAATAGATAACTTCATTAATTAAATACACTATTAAAATGGTGCGCAATTATATATCCAATAATATGGATCTTGTATAGAATACGGAGGCAGCGGCCAAAAGTACCTGGCCCCCCTGCGCCACAAATGCGCCACAAAATTACTTTCTTGGCGTTCCATATTAGGAAGGAGGGTAGTAGACGAGGTGGTGGACGAGGCAGTGGGCAGAAACAGTAACCCTATACCTCACCACTACACTAGGTAGCTATTATAATGTTATATATTTAAACTCTCGTTATAGAGACCTAAAATCCATCTTCTATACCAGCTCGTCCGGTAGCGGCTTAAATATCGGTATTTATACTGCTATAAATCTTTATAGGAAGGGCCTGAGCCCTTATACAGATATTATATAAGTTACCT
>Ga0307515_10009890_pt1 | contig 18366 bp, 23 predicted proteins | sample 17_EM_MG_FD_194513 | JGI IMG/M metagenome (GOLD analysis project Ga0307515, IMG submission 194513) | Populus trichocarpa ectomycorrhiza microbial communities from riparian zone in the Pacific Northwest, United States - 17_EM | ecosystem: Host-associated > Plants > Roots > Unclassified | place...
ATGAGTACAGGGTTGAGAGGCTTATTGTCGTGCAGGAGGGGCAGCAACGATTGCACACTTAAGAGGCCTGAAGTGGCGAAGCGAGAAGATGCACCAGTATTTATTATCATTTAATTATCATTTACATTATTACAATCTGTCTCTACTCTACGACACATCAAGCAAGAGCAAGCACTCACCAAAATGGGATATAGAGGAGCAGCGGGGCAGGCCATTGTGGCAAGTGGGTGGGCCCAGATGGTGCAGCTGCTGCATGGTTCAGTGCAGTCGTGAGGCAGCAGAACGAAGGACAACGCACAGACTGGAACTCACACAGTAGCCCATGAGCAAGCAGCAAGTTGTGATGTGCACGGAGGAGGCAGGAGAATTTAAAAAAAATTTTCAGCAACACGGACAGCTCAGGATTCGAAGAGGGAAGAGAAGGAATGTAGGACTCACACCATTGAGTTCTTTATCTTGGCTGTACATTGCGGGCATGCAGCCTCAGCCACCAAGAAATCCAGGTGCTGGTCCAAGAGGTTGGTCGTTGAGTTGGAGTTGTGAGTCGGGAAGGAGAAAATTTTTAAGTGGCTGTGTGGGAAAAAAAAAAAGGTAAGCGAGAGGCTGTGTGGGAAAAAAAAAAATTAAGCGAGAGGCTGGAGCCAATGAGCAGGCCGGGCTTACCAAAGTTAAGGTTGAAAGTCCGCCCAGGTGGGATCTTCGTTTTTTTTTAGTTTATAGATTTAGTTTATAGATGAGCCAAACATGACGTCTCAAACCTTATCCACCAAAACTATCTCCTCCCTGGCTGATAGCTGTCAATCATCTTGATTCGAGATGACTGCCTGTAGATCGGCATTTCGTTGGTGATGAAAGGGAAAAATAAAATCTTCGTGAAATGTGCGTGATGTAGGGCTCACTTCGGCCATCTGCCGGGCAGGCACAGCTCGGCACAACTCGGCACAACTCAAGAACACCTTTGTGATTCAATTTGTTACACCGGAATAAGGATAACCGGGATCCGGAATACACATGAGAATTCCTACTCAATGCAGTGGTGATTGTGACGGTGATTGTGACGGGTTCCGGGGCAACTATGACGTCGGCAGTATCACTATCGGAGGTGAAACCTATCCATTTTACCGAAGTGAACTCGCTCTTATAGAGTAATCGATAAGCGAGCAGCATATGAAATAGAGGAAATTGCAAAACGGGTGGAGACTCGGTATGCAACCTGCATATGACCGATGCTCGGTTGCCATAGGAAAAATTGAACCAATGACAACCTCGGACGCGCTCTCCGTCACACGAGTGATTGGTGGTTTCGGTGTAAATGCTCTCGGTCTAGTGGCAAGGCGCTAAGGGAAGTAACTGGCACCGGCCATGAACACCATATCCTCATGCACACAGAGGCACCTCGGGGTGAGGTATCCTAGCCTAGTCCCTATGAAACTTACTTATAGTGATTCAGTAGTGGTGTGAGGTCGCAGGTGTGAGGTCAGATATTCAATCGATAGATCTGGCTTCGCGAGAACACGGCGAAGAGGGTTGACGGGAGGTTGCAGACGTGCATGTACTTGAGCATTTGCACTGCTACGATCCTTTCCGTCCCTGGTATCTCGCTAGGTTGGGGATACGCGCCTGTCTTAATTAATGAAGTGAATCGAGGCGGCGAGAGCAGCATGCTCTCATATCTCTATGCATACCTGTCCCATCGAAGGGAGTGGATCTCAAAGCCCTTAGGAAGGTGTCCTGGAGTCCTTGAAAGCACAAAGGGTTCAAGACGTTTGGTGCCAAATTCTGCCTTTTTTGGCCCCCCCATACACTTTCTGCATTATGAACCAGTACCCCAGTACCACAAGTCAAACCTATTCGCTATCCAGTCCTTTCGTGGCGTCCTGCTCAATCTCAATCAGGTGGCTCGCCATGTCATGGCATGACGCAAGACAGCAAGCTTTGCGCTGTAAAGGCACACGCCTATGCGACGTCAGCGGCGCAGGTCTACTTGGTAGCCCCACCCGATGACGCAAAGTGCTCGCGAATGGGTATATAAGTCACTACGGACCATATCCTCTAAAATGAATTTCACACCCAACTTTTCACGACTCCAAAGCTACCCAAAAATCTAAACTACCAATCTACTCTCTCATATCATGTCTACCCACACCACTGCTGACAAGTCCGACAATGCCCCCTCCAAGGCCACTGGCCAATACCACTCAGCCAAAGGAACTGCTGTTGAAGCCGTTGGAAACGTGACTGGCGCCCAGTCATGGCAGCAGAGCGGCAAGCAAGAGCACTCGGTACGATTTGGTTTTGCTTTGTCTCACGGACTATTGCTTGAGTACTAAACCTTATCCTTGTCTGTGTTCCGTTAGGCCGGTGAAGCCGAGGTCACTGCTGCAAAAGCTCGGGGTTATGTCGAGGGTGCCACTGACCGCGTAGCTGGAAAGAAGGATGCTGTCGTCGGTGCCGTGACAGGTGACCGCGAGCAGCAAGCGACTGGGTATGCACAAGACTGTTGTTGTATGTTACCCATGGTTAACTTATTCGTTTCACAGTACTGCCCAACATGATGTTGGGAAGGCAAACCAAGAGTTCAACAAGAACTACTAAGCGCCAGTCGCTTTTGTATACGATCCCTCACACGTAGTTGTACGCTTATGAAGTAGAGCATTTGATGGACCCTCACACGGCTACTGTTGGAACCTCCTTGTATCACCGATTCCAAGTGAGGGGTGGTTGTTGCTCTTGACATTTGTTATCTACCTACGCGCGTTATCAAAACACCTTGTGCTTCCTTTGAATTCTATTACACCGATGACCTCCGCCCCGGAACTGCCTTGAAAGTCCAAAGATTCGGGCGTTGGTAGAACTCCCCACCACCTGTCGAGATATTGTAATCACGATGCAGCGAGGAAGCCGACTATGATGGGTGTTGATATGCAAAACGGAAAATCGTTATTTCAAAAGATTGAATCGAAATGAGAAGCTGAATCGGAGTCGGAGACGTTTGGAATTCAACCTGCATGTGCGCAACAAAGCAACCTTTTTTGAGACTATTAGGAGCGTGTATCGGACTACGTGGAACGATGGGAAGGAACAAAAGGAACAAAGAGCATATACTGTAGTACTCATAGGGGATCGCAGAGGATTTTTGTGGAGCCTGGTTGGGAATCAAACTTAATTTTTCTTATCCTTCCTCTCCTTGCGTTCCTTCTTAACCTTTGTCACGACCGGTGGTGGTGGAGGGGCGGGATGCTCAGACTTGCGAGCCCTTTTCTTTGGTGGAGGTACCAGCTCTTTTTCTTCTTCCTCTGCCTCGTCGTCGTCCCCATCCTCATCCTCATCATCGCTCGGCCCTTCCTCTGGTTGCGCCACTTGTACGCTGCGCGTGGGGTGAGAGGGGCGAACTGCCAAGGGCGACTTGATCCGAGCTGCAGTCGTTGCAGTGACTGGAGCGGGAGCAGGGTGTTCTTCGTCCTCTGAGGTATCCTGGTGTGCGGGGACTGAAGCAGCGGTTGCAGGCTGGATGGGGTGGGGTATAGATCAGAATGGGAGGCAAACCATAGAAAAGGAGGGAAAAGGGACAGACAGATACAACTGCTTCAGCTGTTGACTTCAAGGTGGCCTCGTACGCAGATTTTTTCTTCTCATATTCGGCTTTGGCAATCTCTGTGGCTTCATTGTACGGCTGCGAAGCGGGTGAGAAATAGGTTCCATACGCAAGCAGGCAGGCAAGCAGGCAGACAGAACGACATACCGCCCTATCATTCTCCGAGAGTTGGGCCCACGCCTTGGAAATATGGGTGAGGATCTCGCCGTAAGGAATGTTGGGGTTCGCGGCCTGGACTTCTTTGCGGACCTGGTTCTGGTAGAGGAGGTAGGCTGAGGGAGGGCGTTTAGGTGCGTTTGGGTCCCTAGGTTTCTTTTCCTTCGTCTGGCGTTTGCGTTTTTTGCCGTCGCCGTTGACGGCGCCGTCGTCGGGAGCGGTGGGATCGTCATCATGATCGGTCTTCTTGGGACGGCCAGGCCTGCGCTTTACGGGTGGACCATCGGGGACGCCGGGGGGAACGGGCGCAGATTGGAGGTGGTGCTGGAAGGAGACGCCCTGGTAGGGTTGGGGGACGGGGAAGACGTTCTGGAGGTAGTTTGCAAAGGTGTCGGTCTTGTTCGCACAGTCGCGGAGAGCCTGGGCGGCGTCGCGGATGCTGGTGACAAGCTGTGTAAAATGGGGAGAATGGGAGAACGGGAGACGCGACGAGGGCGGGTGTGAGCGCGTTTTTTAGGATTTCGGGGGGGGAGGAAGGGCGGGAGAAGGACGGGAGAAGGACGTACTGCCTGACGTTGAGCCTCGATTTCGAGGTTGTTGGCCATTAGAAATAAGGGTAACCAGAACGGGAGAAGGGAGTAAGGCGAGTAAGCGGACTAAGGCGAGGAGTAAGGAAAGGAAAGGAGGAGAGGACTAAGGCGAGTAAGAAAAAAATAAAAAACGTCTGATCTATTTATTACCACCCAGACTACCCGAGGCTGAACATCCTTTGTTCGTTTACGCCCCCTTGTCAATCAAAATTGCAGGACAATTGGCAAGCGACCTGATTTAGGTTGGGTATCCCGGAAACCCACTCCTCATACCTCCGTTCCTCGTCCTCCGCGCCCCTCTACACCACTAACCACCCTGCAGCTCATAAATTTTCCGCGCCCCTACTGCAAACAAGCACCCGTTCTTGCTCCCGACCACGTCCAGCGCACGCGCACACGTCCAGCCCGAAACAGATCCGCTGGCTCTGCCCTCCGCTCTGTATACTGACTTCCCCTCTGACAGCTTCCGTGAGCGTCTCCTGTCCGAACGAGCGTCTAACCGCCGAATCAGGCGCTGCGCTGCTCGTAGAAAGGGAAATCGTCGAGAAAATTCGTAGCTAAATAGTCTGCAGCGGCAGCAGCGGCAGAAGAGGAAAAAAGAGAGATCCAGTTTGACTTGCTGTACATGCTCCTCGGTGTTTCGATGGATCCCTCGTACTCGCTCTGGCAGACAGACCCACAAGTCCAAGTCGTAGATCACCACGGCCGCACTCAGCAGCAGGCAGCACACGAACAATGGGTCGCAGATCTTGCGAATATCCCAGTACAGGCAAATCAATTCCCTAGTACTCAGCCCCCGTCGCTCTCGGATTCCGTCGGAGCTGCAGGCAATCATGTCCCCTCTGCATATCGTAAGTCGCTTTTGCGACAAGCGAATCTTACAAATATCGGCCATGAATAAACTGCTAATGCATGCCTGTATCGTCTATGTTAAATAGGAATGCAGTCCTCGGGTCTCAGCCCCAATTACTACCAATTTGCTTCCCCGAACCCAAACTGGTATACACAACCACACCAATTCCAAACCTATAATCATCAGGTCATGTCTAGTGCGAATAGCCCAATGCTTCCCCCCGAAAACGCCGCACAGCCCACCACCATTGAGTCTGTGCTCTTTTCATTCCAAACTCCGACGACTTCTGACAGATAGCATTCCTGACAGCCCGTCGCTGGTCATGCGTCCACCCTCGCAGGCGTACGGCCAATACACCACTGGCCAGAATGCCGTAGCCCCCTCCTCACACCTCCAGGTATACAACCAACAGCAGCAGCAGCAGCACCTCGACTCCCAGCGAGCCCAACTCGCGGCCCAGCAGTCAAAGTATTACTCTATGCAAGCCTTCAACTATCCATCATCAACACCCACACCCTCGTCCACCACCGCCACTCCAACAACACAGACAACGCAATCTGGCTCCGCCGCAAACGAAGGCTCTGCATCCTCAGTGCAATCCAATGGCACCAAGTCGCCGACATCAACGGTGACAACAGTACCTGTGCCAAGCGGGCCCTCGCTCCTCGAGCAAGTCCGCACTTTGCTCACGGCGCGCAAGTTAGATAGCGCGCCGCACAAGACGGCACAGACGTTAATGAACATGTTACTGGGCGAGAACATGGTGGCGGACAAGGAGACGCGGATGGAAGTGCTCACCAGGATGAGGGACCACGCCCCCGCGGGTTTCTTCGAGGTGATCGGGGAGAGTACGCCCATGGTTGGCTTGATGCAGTCATGGGCTCGAGCAGCGTACAAAAAGGAAGAGTTGGAGGATACGCTTATGCCATTGCTTCAGGTTAGTTTGTCCGTTTGGAGGAAAAAGCCAAGTGAAGAAAAAAAGTTGACCTTTGCTCGACGTTGATGGTGAAATAGGTACTCGACCGTACACCGCTTGGAGTTGATCAGCTGGCTTCAGTCTCGTTTGGAAAGGTAATTGCGGCCATTAGGAAAAAGCCGCCGACGTCTGGTGAGTCTGAGTCCCTTTTTTGGAGAGCGCACGAACGAGAACGAGCCGTGACGACACGACTGTGCGATGGTCCTCCCCGTACCCCGTACCCTCGTACCCCCGTGCCCCCGTGCCCCCGTACTACAATCGAAATAAATAGTAGCACACAAAAACACACACAAACCCACAACTGTTCCGGAGATGACGAATATTTGAGTGGTCCACAAAGCGAGTCACAAAGCACAAAGCACCCCCGAATACCACCGTGACCCCCCGTGGGAATCCGGTTTTGGACAAAGGATGGACGAACGCCACAGGGCAGCCATACTCATGAAGTGGCCAAGTGGCGAATGTGCTCGGGAGCGCAAAAAAAAGAGGAATGGCGGAGGAGGGCATACGTCTCCCTCGTACCTTGCTTCCCGCCCATACGCTCTTTTGGTCGTCTCGTGTCCTCGCGCGCCGTTCTCGTGCGCTCTAAAAGTCTATACAGACCAGATATGAAACTGACACCGGTTGACAGCGATTGGCGATATGGCCTCTAAGATTGAGGGAACGTGGAGGAAGCTACTCAACACTGCCGAACAAAGCCTTGGTACGTGCCTCACTCCTGGCCCGACTCGAGCCTGACCACCTGACACGCCCTACACAGCTGCTGAGGCGAATGCATCAAGGAAACGCAAGGCAGTTGAACCAGCTGGCAAACCTGGACCGACGAAGAAGGTCGCCCTCAGCACCGGCGCAAGGTCAAGTCCCACCCCTAGCACTGCGAAGTCCCCCAACGGCGTGAAACCGACCCCTGGCGCGAAACCGATGTCTTCCACCAGCACTGGCACTGCGACTGCTGCGGCCGTGGTGAAGGACGTCAAAGCCGACGCGTCTTTTTTCTCTGCAAAACCGAAACCCAAGTTACCTTCCTTTCGACGGATCCAGAAACCCGTAGAACCCGCTCCAACACAACCGAGCACTGCATCTGTATCCGGTGTTGCGCAACCGATGGATTGGGATCCGTTTGCCGACGCGCTCAAGTCGGTTCGGAAAGGCTCGCCAAACGTCAAGTCCCAGAGCCAGCCAAGCACGAATTCAATGGACGTTGATCTGAGGGTGGACGGCAAAGAGCCAAGTAGCAGTGGTTCGGGGCCTGGCACGATTTCAGCGAAGACGGGGAAGCTAAAAAAGATCGTCCGATTTGCGGGCGAAGGCGAACTCGAGAAGGTCAAATGGATCGAGCGGGCAGTGTATGAGGATGACGGGTCTGGTTCTGGTCCATATGGCGTGCACGGCCGTTCGCTCGCCGACTTACAGAGGGAGGAGGGGAGCCTGCTACGTCATAAGATGCTTGAGCAGGTCGATTGGGTCACCCCGTCCCCAATAGCCAACAATACGGTGAAGGAACGTGGGTTAGAGAGTATGGAAAAGGACGTCCAGGCCCAGCGAGAGGCCAGCACCCTCGCCGCGTTGTACCAAGGCGCGCCGCCTGATACGCCTGTCGAACCGCCCTCCCTGGCTAGCTTACCGATGGACATCACCGACCCTAATGTCGTTGTTATGATGCCAGGCGAAGACGTCGCGGCGATCATGCAGAGCACATCGATGGCCACGTCGCTGCAGGACCTGATGGCGCAGCTCACAGGAGGGTCCCTCAGCGCCACTCCGCCTGCGACCGTGACTACGCCTGCCCCTGCTCCTGCTCCGGCGCCGGCGCCTGAGACGGGTGTAGGCGGTAATTTGGCAGAGCTGCTGGAGCGGCTCAAGGGGACGTTGCCGTCCAATGCCCCAGCTGCGGATCTGTATGGAGGAGGGGCATCGTTCAGTGCAACCCCCACCGGCCCTGCGGGCTACGAAAGCACGAATGGGTATGGTGGTGGTGGATATGGAGCGCAGCCGCCTACTGGACCGGCGCATGATTCATACAGTGGAGCGAACTCGACCGGGACGTATAGTGGAGGACATGGGTCTTCTTATGGTGACTCTGGCCGTGCTCGAGGCGGACAGCCTGCTCGTGGAAGGGGCAACAGAGGCGTTCCCGCTTCGCAGAATACTCGTAGACCGCTATGTTCGTTCTTTGCGAAGGGAAGGTTAGTACCCACGCTCTCTTTTTCACTTCCCCAGGTGCTGATGCCGTCATCATTCAAACTCAGGTGTCGCTATGGAGAAGATTGCGACTTTTCACACGATCCTGCAAAGTTGGCTGGCCGATAATGGATACATACATACGTTTGGGTATGAGTCTGTCTCGTCGTCTTTTGTCCTCGCTGGCTCTTGCACTCTCTTTTCTCCCTTTTGCGATTCTATTCGTTTGTCGTGTCTTGTTCATTCGCTCGCTCGCTCGCTGGCAACAGGTTCATTCGCTTGAAAAGAAACGAAACGCTTTATGGTCACCGATCGAGGGCGAGATTTGGTCCCCCCTCTCTGCCACGGAACGTCTCAGCCACGGCCACGCTACGTATAAAGAAGCAGTTCATGTACCACAATAAACTGAGTCATGATATACCATGATAAGATTCTAATCTCTATTGTGTGCTGTGAAAACCACGACCACGACCATGACCTGAAAATAGTTGGCCCTTGACACACGCCCTCAACCTGGAAACTGGGTGCACTACAGCCAAACGGCGCATTCCAATGCGATTCACTTCCATTTCGACACATTCGCCTCACTGTCCCACTCATGAAGACCCACGCCTCCACGACTGGCGCACTTGAATCGAAGAGAAGCGCTTCAACTCTCACTAGTTGGATAACTCTCGATCCCTGTGATGGTGTACCTGTGCTGTACCTGTGCACTCGCGCGTTCCTTCATGAGAGATCTCCAGGGCAATGGGCCCGTGCTGGCAGGTGCAGTCTCGGTTCCGCAAGGAACAGTTAAGAGGATTAAAACGCTCGGGATATGACCGACTCGCGAGATCAGACGTCTTGTACGGGACGAGTGATGCAACCTTGGAGTCGGACGGGGACGGGTCTAAGAATGGTGACCCCGCCCCGTGGGGAGGACCGCTAATTTCCCAATCCATTGGAGGTAGAGTATGAGCACTCTCCCCTCAAGTACGGCACCTTCTCTCGCTTTTCGTGCTGTATTCTGCAATGTTTATCAATCTGCTGTTTTAAGACGTATCATGAACAATTATTTATGCAAACAAGAGACCTGTTAATGATAGTCTACCAGTACATATGGAACGTTCTGTGGGAAATGTTCCAAATTTTTGAATTCCCCGAATGGACTTGTGGTAAATCCTTCGCTCAGGCGATCCTGGTGCATCCCCCCAATTGGTCTATCATGGTGACTAGCCGTACTAGAGGAAGTTGGGCCACGTTCCGGTTGTGTACCATGGTGGTAAGCGCGTCACGGATAACAGCTGCTTTGTCGTCACGGGCTCCACAGGGATCGACATGGAAGTCTCCCATTGAGATCCATACCAAGTTGCTCTATTAGATCCTCGAACCCCCCCTCGCGAGAGGAATCATGGGCCTCCAGTCGGAACTCTTCTAAGGTTTTGAGGTGGTCGATGACTTCGAGGAGAGCAGAACAAAATTCCATGCATCTTATTGGCCCCACGTAGAACAAGGACGCGTGTTGTGAACAGAGACCCACCCTTGCACTCAACAAAGAACTCCTGAATGCCAGAGTATATGTGTAAGGTATTTGGTTTACCCACGCTATCCGTATTTGGCCGGCCTCGGTTAGTTAGTGCTTGGGCAATCATTACTTAAACTCCTCGACCACCATCTCAGAACATTATACACCTGTACGACAGTCTTCTCTTCTTATATAGGGAATCTATTGTATTTCGGGTGATCACTGAGACTACCGAGGACAACAAGTACGACCAAGCTTACAATATGAGCGGGGCGTGCGGCTCGTACATCGGCTCGAGAACTAGAACCTCATCGTCTCGCGAACTAGGACCTCCAATACCGGCATTTGGAAGTGTTTCACGAATCCAAAGTCGTTCGTGTATAGCTCCAGGCGACGAAGTTGAGGGAGCTTAGGAGAGGGGAATAACGTATTTTTCTCTGGTACATGGCACTTCAGGTATAGTTCTTCTAACAACGGAAATTCCGAAGTATCAAAGAAGCCATGAATGCTGCAGTCCTCTAGACGAAGGGTTCGGAGTAGAAGAGTGCTGATCACTGGTGGCTCGATAAGGTGAAGTGGAATGGCTTCCAATGTAAGATGCCATAGTGAGTCACACGAACGAATAAAATCAAGCACCGCGGTGTCTGGAAGGGTGAAAGGCCTCCTTCGAATGACAAGACGTCGGAGGGTGCGACTGGAGAAGTAGGGTGCGACGATTTCGGCATTATGGCCATCAAGGTAGAGATATTGGAGATGGGTAGATGTGGAAGCTATTATCTTTAATAGATCCATGAATGGCCAAACTGTAGGATCACCCTGAGGTGTCACTCCGAACTCCAGCTTGATACTATGCATTGTTGGGTTAGGAGCATCTGAGATGCTGTGCAAGGGGATACGAGGAAGAGTTCTTTCGGTGCTGCTGATATGCAGAGACCGGATCTGGGGTAGACGTTGGAGTGCCCTTTCAAAGAGTTGTACCGTATTCACTTCATTCAGCTTATGAGATGCGATATTGGAGCGTATAGAAACATCCAGGGGCGTGTTCTGTGCCCTCCGTAGGGCGGCTTCTAGGCGTGCAACGGAGTTGCATACCTCTCGTCCATCCACATAACGACCTAGCCCGTCCTGGAGACTATCTGAAACTGTAATGCGATTCCATAGACGAGGAAAAGCAAAGGCTACGGTTCGGAATCGCCATGATATGCAGGTTATACTCCAAGGTGAGTTACCGCTGGCGACGTATGTCTCGAAAATGGTTCTTAATAACCCAGAAGGCAGTAGCCCAATAGGTGCCAAAAGGGCCCTCTGCTCCAGCAGGAACTTTGTGACTGTAGCCCGCCACCGGTTTAACTCCTCCGCCTTGATCCGAGCCTCACGCCGAATTTCTAGCTGCTCTGTCTTCTCAAACTCCTCCAGTTCTTTCAGATCCTCGACAGCCATTTCGTCTGGGAGCCGTGCTTGGGCATCTTCGATGAGAGGAACCCATTTGGCATGTGCGGCTCTCAGCGCGACCTGCATCCGGTCACGTTGGTGACCGATTTCGATATCAACCTGCAAAAGATCTTGTTCTAGGTGCTTGATTGTTGTGTTAAATTCCGAGATTTTAACAGTAGGGAGGTCGGTGCCAATCGCGGTCTTTGACATTGAGGACATATGTAAATCTGGGCTCAGTGTGAGTATGATGTCTACTGCAACGAGAGGATATGCGATGCGAAGGACCTTATGTTGGTCGATCCCCCCAACTCGGACGACGTCGGTGTCAAGGTGAGCCGCACGCACAAAGCCTACATTATCCTCCACTTCCCGTCCACCGTGTTCAAATCCAATCACCTACAAAACGTACCTCGTGTGATTTAACGTGTCGGGAATGGAACGACGCGTCGTGGGTTTGCTCAGTAAACCTTCCGAGCACTCCGCTCGAAAACATTCTACAAAACTCAGATCTCGAGTCCAGGTGGCGGACAGCTCGGTCGGATGCTAGCCAGCTCTGCAGCACTGCTCAGCGTTGACATTGCAGTACTCGACATCGGTGATCGCGCACCTGCAAAGCGCGGGTCACATCGACGGAGCCTTCTCCGATCCTCTCAAAATTCGGGAGCTTGCATCTAAATCCGACGTGCTTACCGTTGAGATTGAGCATGTCAACGTCGATGCACTTGAAGCGGCTGGAGTGAAAGGAAAGACCCAGATCCATCCCAGTCCCACCACTTTACGAACGATTCAGGACAAGTTCCTACAAAAGAGTATCTGGCCAGAAATGCCATTCCAGTTTCGGAATATTGCTCTGTCAGTTCAACAGAAGGGAGCCTACTCGCTGCAGGGGAACGTCTCGGCTTCCCACTGATGCTCAAAAGCCGGACGCTGGCTTACGACGGGAGGGGAAATCTTGTTGTAAAAGACCCATCTGAAGCCGCGACTGCTATCAATACGTTTGGTGATCGACCCCTGTACGCCGAGAGGTTGAGGGACGGGTCTAAGAATGGTGACCCCGTGGAGGACCGATAATTTCACAATCTATTGGAGGTAGCGCATGAGCACTTTCTCCTTAAGTACGGCACCTTCTTTCTCCTTTCGAGCTGTATTCTGCGATGTTTATCAATCTGCTGTTTTTAGGACGTATCATGAGCAATTATTTATGCAAACAAGAGACCTGTTAATGATAGTCTAGCAGTACATATGGAACGTTCATGTTTGTTCTGCGGGAAATGTTCAAAAAATTTGAATTCCCCGAATGGACTTATAGCGAATCCTTGGCTCAGACGATCCTGGTGCATCCCCCCAATTGGTCTATCATGGTGACTAACCGTAAAGGAAGTTGGGCCACGTTCCGGTTGTGTACCATGGTGGTAAGCGCGTCACGGATAACAGCTGCTTCGTCGTCACGGGCTCCGAATGTATAGGCGAAGGTATCCAGGGATCGACATGGAAGTCTCCCATTGAGATCCATACCAAGTTGCTCTATTAGTTTCTTGAACCCCCCCAGGCGAGAGGTATCAGGGGCCTCCAGTCGGAACTCTTCTAAGGTTTTGAGGTGGTCGATGACTTCGAGGAGAGCAGACCACTTTCCACGCATCTTATTGGCCCCACGTAGAACAAGGACGCGTGTTGTGAGCAGAGACCCATCCTTGCACTCAACAAAGAACTCCTGAATGCCAGAGTGTATGAGCGGGGCGTGCGGCTCGTACATCGGCTCGAGAACTAGGACCTCCAATATTGACATCTGGAAGTGTTTCACGAATCCAAAGTCGTTCGTGAATAGCTCCAGGCGACGAAGCTGAGGGAGCTTAGGAGAGGGGAATAGAGTATTTTCCTCTGGTACATGGCATTTCAGGTATAGTTCTTCTAACAACGGAAATTCCGAAGTATCAAAGAAGCCACGAATACTGCAGTCCTCTAGACGAAGGGTCCGGAGTAGAAGAGTGCTGATCACTGGTGGCTCGATAAGGTGAAGTGGAATGGCTTCCAATGTAAGATGCGATAATGAGTCACACGAACGAAGAAAATCAAGTACCGTGGTGTCTGGGAGGGTGAAATGCTTCCTTTGAATGACAAGATGTCGGAGGATAGGACCGGAGAAGTAGGGTGCGACGATTTCGGCATCATGGCCATCAAGGTAGAGATATTGGAGAGCGGTAGATGTGGAAGCTATTATCTTCAATAGATCCATGAATGGCCAAACTGTAGGATCACCCTGAGGTGTCACTCCGAACTCCAGCTTGATATCATGCATTGCTGGGTTAGGAGCATCTGAGATGCTGCGCAAGGGGATACGAGGAAGCGTTCTTTCGGTGCTGCTGATATGCAGAGACCGGATCTGGGGTAGACGCTGGAGTGCCTTTTCAAAGAGTTGTATCGTATTTACTTCATTCAGCTTGTTAGATGCGATATTAGAGCGTATAGAGACATCCAGAAGCGTGTTCTGTGCCCTCCTTAGGGCGGCTTCTAGGCGTGCAACGGAGTTGCATACCTCTCGTCCATCCACATAACGACCTAGCTCGTCCTGGATACTATCTGAGACTGTAATGCGATTCCATAGACGAGGAAAAGCAAAGGCTACGGTTCGGAACCGCCTTGATATGCAGGTTATACTCCAAGGTGAGTTACCGCTGGCGACGTACGTCTCGAAAATGGTTCCTAACAGCTCAGACGGCAGTAATCCAATAGGTGCCAAAAGAGCCCTCTGCTCTAGCAGGGACTTCGTGACCGTAGCCCGCCGCTGGTTTAACTCCTCTGCCTTGATCCGAGCCTCACGCCGAATTTCTAGCTGCTCTGTCTTCTCAAACTCCTCCAGTTCTTTCAGATCCTCGACAGCCTTTTGGTCTGGGAGCCGTGCTTGAGCATCTTCGATGAGAGGAACCCATTTGGCATGCGCAGCTCTCAGCGCGACCTGCATCTGGTCATGTTGGTGACTGGTTTCGATATCAACCTGCAAAAGATCTTCTTCTAGTTGCTTGATTGTTGTGTTAATTTCCGAGATTTTAACAGTAGTGAGGTCCAACTCGGCGCCAATGGCGGTCTTTGACATGGAGGACATATGTAAATCTGGGCTCAGAGTGAGTATGATGCCTCATGCAACGAGAGGATATGCGATGCGAAGGACCTTATGTTATTTGAACCCTGCCCAACTCGGACGATGTCGGGGTCAAGGTGAGCCGCACAAAGCCTACATCCTTTACTCCGCGTCCACTTCCCGTCCACCGTGTTCAAGTCCAATCACCTACGAAACGTACCTCGTGTGATTGAACGTGTCGGAAATGGAACGACGCGTCGTAGGTTTGCTCGGTAAGCCTTCCGAGCACTCCGCTCGAAAACATTCTACAATACTCAGATCTCGAGTCCAGGCGGCGGACAGCTCGGTCGGATGCTAGCTAGCTCAGCAGCACTGCTCAATATCGATATTGCAATACTCGACATCGGTGATCGCGCACCTGCAAAGCAGGTTTTCCAGAGCAAGGCGGGGCACATCGACGGGGCCTTCTCCGATCCTCTCAAAATTCGGGAGCTTGCATCTAAATCCGACGTGCTTACCGTTGAGATTGAGCATGTCAACGTCGATGCACTTGAAGCGGCTGGAGTGAACGGAAAGATCCAGATCCATCCCAGTCCCACCACTTTACGAACGATTCAGGACAAGTTCCTGCAAAAAGAGTATCTGGCCAGACACGCCATTCCAGTTTCGGAATATTGCGCTGTCGGTCCAACAGAAGAGAGCCTACTCGCTGCAGGGGAACGTCTCGGCTTCCCGCTGATGCTCAAAAGCCGGACGCTGGCTTACGACGGGAGGGGAAATCTTGTTGTAAAAGGCCCATCTGAAGCCGCGACTGCTATCAATATGTTTGGTGATAGACCACTGTACGCCGAGAAGTTGATCCCTTTCGTCAAGGAGGTCGCGGTAATGGTCGTGCGCTCGGCGAGGGGAGAGGTCCGATCATACCCCGCAGTAGAAACAATACACAAAGATAACATATGCCACCTTGTGTTTGCCCCTCTTCGACACCCGGACCCTAATGTCATCCAGCTCGCGAAGGAGGTCGCGGAGAAGGCAGTCCAGATATTTGAAGGCGCTGGTGTGTTTGGAGTGGAGATGTTCTTACTAGCGGATGGTGCGCGCCTGGCCTTCCGCCACAGGTCTTCTCACCCAACACGCCTCAGGTTCCCTTCTGGTGAACGAAATTGCTCCTCGCCCGCACAACTCTGGGCACTATACAATCGAAGCCTGCCTAACCTCACAATATGAGAACCACCTACGCGCAGTACTTGGCCTCCCACTCGGTTCGACTGACCTCAAAGTACCTAGCGCAATCATGTTGAACATCCTAGGGCGCTCCTCTTCGATGGATGACCTCTCCCCGCTCCTCACTTCAGCACTCAATGTACCTGGGGCGTCGGTCCACCTCTACGGGAAACAGGAGTCCCGTGCAAGTAGAAAGATGGGCCACATAACCATCGTCGGGATGTCCGACTTCGAGACTCGCTCAAGGTTGCGACCACTCCTTGCAGCACTAGATGACCCAAACATTGATACGTATGCGTCGCTCCCGCGCCATTCGCACTCTGCCGCACAACCGCTCGTCGGAATTATCATGGGCTCCGACTCTGACCTTCCGGTGATGATAGCTGGCGCACGGATCCTTGATGATTTCAAAATTCCGTACGAGCTCACGATCGTCTCTGCGCACCGGACTCCTGCGCGGTTACATACGTACGCACAGAGTGCTGCGAGCCGGGGATTGAGAGTTATCATCGCTGGTGCGGGCGGTGCTGCGCACTTACCTGGTATGGTGGCGAGCATGACACCGCTCCCTGTGATTGGAGTACCCGTGAAAGGGAGCTCATTGGATGGGGTTGATTCGCTGTATAGTATTGTGCAGATGCCGGTGCGTTACTCCTACTACTGAATTTAGTTGACTTATCCCATTTATAATCACAGCGAGGTATACCAGTTGCCACGGTGGCGATTAACAATAGCACAAACGCCGCCCTTCTCGCTGTACGGATCATTGGGACAAACATAAAACCCATTTTGGAGGATATGCAGGACTATGCGAAGAGACTCGAAGGAGAGGTCATGGCTAAAGTCGATAGGTTAGATGATATTGGATGGGAAGTGTACGTAGGAGAAATGAAGAAGTAGCAGTGAAACAGTGTCTGTGTTTTGCGGGGAACATAAACCAAAACAAACCCTGGGCCTTATTCCCAATTATTTGATTACCCACAAGGAATGCTCCTCTGACCTTACGGGTACATGAGTTGATATGGTATCCTACTGCAACAGGTGGCATCGGCCAAGCGCAAGATGCACACATCCTCGTCATCTCCAATCGTATCAACTCGACCGTCCCAATCGTTACCAAGGTCCTCAAGCAGGCAGGCGCTTTTGACCCCCACAAGGTGTTCGGTGTGCCGACTCTCGACGTTGTGCGCGCTTCGACGTTCTGGAGCAGCACCGCGGGTACCAACCCGAAGGATACGAAGGGGACCTTGTGGGTGGCCACTCCGGTGTCACCATCGTCCCGCTCCTTTCGCAAACTCCCGCCACATCCCCCGTCAAGCGAGGCGAACAGTATGATGCCCTCGTGCATCGTATCCAGTACGGTGGTGATGAAGTCGTCAAGGTGGAATATGGCGCTGGATCCGCGATGCTCTCCATGACCTGGGCCGTGGCGGGGTTTCAGCTTCACGACATCATCAATAAGGACCTTCAACTTCGGTAGACCATGCGGGGATGATCGTGGATCACACGAGAATTCGTGATGACTTTGAGGCCGTGATCCCCTGATCCAGGACCGGACCACAGACACAAGGAGATGCATAACAGGAAAGAAACCGGGAAAATCGATCAAATAATGTATTTGGACGTTCAGATCTTATATGTGTGATATTGGGGGGACTTAAGGTCAGGGCCCGCCATATTACCGCCAACTTGCAGCCGGCATCACCTCTCCCGAGGCCCTAATAATATCACCCGTTGGTACATTATCCTCTGCAAGTCCTCAGTCGCTTTGGAACCAATCGCAGACTAGAGGTTCACACGTTCTAATGAAGCAGTTTTCGAGGATGATACGGAAAATCAAACACTTGGATACACAGGTTACCTGGTCGGATATATCTGAGCCTGCCTCCCGGTTGGATCACAGGATCGAGGTTTTCTACACGTTCGCGTGAAATTTCAGCGGCGTGTATATGACATTGAAGCAACGCACGCCAACTCATCTGAAGAGTCATCTGAGGTACACGCGAGGATAAAATACATGCAGTTTGCCAATTCGTGAGGAACGAGTGCCACTGATATTTCCCTTTCTGTAACAATCGGGTGGCCATCGACGGATTCCCGACCGGTTGGTCGCATGACATCAGTGAACTTAATTTTTGGCGACATTATAACATGATACAGACACCTACCCTAACGGTTCAGGGAAGGCGGACGCCTTCGCTGATTCACCCGGTTGCGCATGTGTGGCAATATGGTTGTCTTGCCTACAAATTCCCTCGCGAACCACAAACATGATTTGTGACACGCGCCAGACTGGCCAAAGCCGGCCACACCAGGCGGGATCCAAATATTTATACTCAAGTTGAACCTACCCTACCACCATACTTTCGCACCCTAGGTGTAACAAAATCGCGCAATATCACGTCATTTGCACCTGTCCTTGATCCACGAGCCGCAGCGCGAGGCGAAGACGATCTCGTGTCCCAGGAGCGCGTTCCCCGGCACCGCAAGGCGGCGGATCACTTACAATGGCACCCTACATCTACCACTATGGCATGAAATCCCTCCTCCACATGCCGGTCGAGATCATCGTGACTATCCTTATTGAATGGACGATGTTGGAGTGGTTCGCACCCACCATCGCGCGACGGGTCTGCCATGATCTCAAGGGAATCACAGACGCCAGCCCACGTCTCTGGTCCAAACTTTTCCTCCCAAAAAATTCGCCCGCGACAGCTGAAAATGTTCGCGGGTGGCTAGCGCACGCAGCAGGGGCCCCGAAGGAGATACTACTTGAA
>Ga0307515_10009891_pt1 | contig 18366 bp, 21 predicted proteins | sample 17_EM_MG_FD_194513 | JGI IMG/M metagenome (GOLD analysis project Ga0307515, IMG submission 194513) | Populus trichocarpa ectomycorrhiza microbial communities from riparian zone in the Pacific Northwest, United States - 17_EM | ecosystem: Host-associated > Plants > Roots > Unclassified | place...
ATCGTGTAACGAGACATGTCGCATCGACATAAGGTCGATCGATGACTAATGGTGCTAACTACAAAAGAGGCAAGTTACATCATAGTCCTTGGCATAGTGATATCCGTACTTCCAATCAGCTCAACAATCAGCAGATGCCCTGAGAAAGCTTCTCTCTATACTCGATTCTAAGCTCAGCGATTCTAGTTGGATTGAAGATCATTCACATATCTTTGGAACATTATACAGCAGGGATAGTTTGAAATATATACATTACCTTTCGGCACATCTCTCTGTCAGGCACGCTTCGATTTGTAACCAGTGCTCCTCGTAGACTGGGAAAACCGCGGAATATACCGTGAGATGAATATCAGTGATGGGTGGTGGGATACACAAGATCAGATTCCTGCCGGAGCGACGATTGTGCCAGTCATTTGGGCATCAGACAAGACTCATTTGACCAATTTTTAGGGCGATCAGCATGCCTGGCCACGGTAAAGCACGATTGGTAATACTCGGAGAGATATCTGCCAGACACCTAAAATGTGCGCATGGATTCTTGCTGGGCTGATTCCCTGGCCCCCAACAGGAGCCAAAATGCGAATGAGGCATGGCATTCCATGGTTAGAAATGTGCTGTCCCCACTCCGGAATCTCGACATAACTGGTCCCAGCTTGAAAGGGAACTGTGCGGATGGATTCCACACACAATGTTATCCTATTTTGGCAGCCTGGGTTGGGGATTATCCAGAACAAGTCATGGTGGCACTAGTCCCAGATGGCTCATGCCTGATTTGTGAAATGCCGAAATGTGCGCTGACGGGGAATTCCAGTTTCGACCACTCGATAACTCAAGACATCAGCATGCTTTCTCAGAGCTTCTGGACGAACATAATATCAATGTTTCGCACACTCTTGGTGTGCATCCAATCCGACACCAGTTCTGGCAATACGCTCTCTGCAATGTCTATTGGCTTTGGCAGCCTCATGTATTGCATCAGCTGCTTTTGGGTTTAGTTAAAGACTTATTGCACTGGCTGCTGAAATACCTGAAAGCTAGATATGTCAAGGTTCAAGATGACAATCGGATCACATTGGTACCACGATATCCGGGCCTCCAGCGCTTCTTTAAACCATTTGATTCGATGAAAAGCACCTCCTGCCTGGGAAAAACGATCTGGCTCATGATCAGAACACTGGCATTAAATTTCGCTCCAATTCTTGACTGCTCCAATGATGACAGGAAAACGGCGGCAGAAACAGCCTCTGATGAAATGGTGATGGGAGCAGGGTGGGCTTTATGTGAATTCTCTCTACTTGTCAGCCAACAAAATCACTGTGATGTATCCCTCACAGCACTAGATGATGAACTGAGGCGAGTGTACAAGAAGAAAGGTGCTATTCGAGAACAGAAAATGTCAAAGTCTGCAATGGCCAAACTGGCTGAACTGTTCACAGGAGAATCCCATCAGTTACGACAACAAAAGATTCATAAAATCTGTGCTGAAATGGAGGTGCAGGTGTACGGGGCTGAAAAGGTTTCAACAACAAAACGCAGGCAATTTCAGGTGCGCCTGAACAGAGCCCAACACGCACCAACCAAATGATCAGATGCTGATCGGCACAGGGCAAACGAGCGATTGGAGCACCATATCCATCAAGTTACACCTGTTAAACGCATGCTTCTCTATTAATCATGCCAACATCCTGCACGACAACTATTGCTGGACGTCAGGAGTAAAGCCACTGGCCCCAGAACCACATTCGCCAAAAAACTTGCGCAAATGTAAACTGCTGCAGAAGAAGACGTTTATGGAGGGGCAAACATGACCGCCTACAAGGGTGTGGAAGTTCAGGTCCGTCTAGCGGATGCTGAGACTGAAGCCACCTCCTGGAGTATCGCTGATATGGACCGCGTTGCGAATGAGCTAGGGAGAGAGAGATTTATGGTATCACTTTGAATGAGCAGATGTGGTTCACAAAAGAATTGTCCACCCACGTGATCGAGTTTGATGCTTTGTGGGAGAGAAATGCCATTCAGGATCTCCTGAACACCATCGAACATCGTGTGATACACTTTGGATGTCCCCAGATACCTCTTGTGAGCCAGGAATCAGAGTCAATCGGCGAATGGGTGCTGGCTACAATTTCACCACCGATCTTTCTGAACAGCTACATATCGACAATGTGAAAGAGGCAGATCAATCTACAAACGAAGTCGAGTACGCCTGACAGATGCTCAAGCACAATGACCGGTGTACTGGTTTTGACCATATGGAGGATACACTGTCTCAACTTGCCCTTCAAGGCTGGTACAATGTCGACTCTGCAAAAATTGTCAACCTACTATCTGCTACCGATAAACGGCGAAATACTCGCAGAGCCCATCTTTTATGCCTCGAGCATTGTCAGGAAGAGCCATTCTCCCACCACGTATCACAACAGGAACATGATTTGAGAGGAACACCTGTCCGCGGAGTGTGCAGAAGTATCAAATTAATCTCACTCAGAGATGCATGAGAAAATTTCGGAATTCCCAACCTTTGACAGCTATTCCATGCACACAGTGAAGAGGACAGGAGCCACGAAGTTTGTGGACTGGTGCTCGGATAGGATCAGAATGCACTCATAGATAGTATATTTATTAAACGTCAGAATGGGCTGTTGTACTACCGTCAACCATTTCACTGCCCTACATCTGTTGAGCATCTGGGACTTGATTGTAAGGTAGAATATATCAATGCCAGCCAGAGGATCATGCCGGAATGTCCAAACATCTGGGTCTGATATATGGACAGTGACCTCGATAACACATCCCAAAGGCGCGTTCCTTCGTTTCCTGTATTCTAATTCAGCTCGACTCTACCGAATCAGATCTCCCAATTTCAGGAGCACCTGCCCGCCCAAAAAATGATATCAACTGTTCCCTAGAGGTGCAAGAAGACTCAAAAATGGATATTACGTCCTCAAGCTCAAGAATATGCTGTGGTAATTCCAACAAACTACAAAGGTCCGCAGGGTTGGGCTGAATGCATTGACGGGTTCATCCGGGTTGTCAAACTGACTGATATCATGCATATTGTACCAGTCGGAGCAATTGTTCAACTGGCACATTTGAAGCGAGAGACCGCTGCATCAGATAGAATCAATAGCGTATGGTTTGTAAATAATCATGTGGATTAAAATACCTACTGGACTGAATATTTGTTACAATGCATGGATCTAGGTGTGCAGGAGGAGGATAGTCAATCGAATTGTACTGTTTGGAATGAACATTATAATAATCACTCCCGGAGAGTATGGCTTCAGGTTTGGGATGCACTGGAATAGTCTTGGCGACGCCACCACTACTGCCTATAGCTGCGAAATTTGCACATTCTCATAGTTTGATTCTGTAGCATTTTGAAGACATCTATACACTCTTCAGGATATTCATGTATTTTGTTCCACAACTTCCGGAGCATTGAGGTGCGCCTGTGAAGTAGTCTCGGAGAACCTGAGAGCACCTCGCCTTGCATTCAGCTCATCTGGGAGCATCTGGAAGCAGCTGGAAGCATCAGTGTGGCTGTTCAGAGTTACTGAGTTGTTCAGTTATAACTTCCGAACCATTTCCCATTTTGCTGATGCTTTCATTGTAATCAATAAACAGTGCAGTAGGTATTTAAATCCACATGAGTATAAACATACCATGCACTATTGATTCAATCTCGGGCTGCATTCTGTCATACCAATCGTGTCAGTCCAACTATTGCTCCAAGAGGCACAATGGGCAACTTATTGGACCGGTTGACAATCTGGATGAACCCTTCAATAATGTCAGCATAACCTTGATGATCTTCAAACTTTGTTGTAATTACCACCACATATTCTTGAGGTTGAGCACATAATACCCATTGGTGAGTCTTCTTGCACCTCTTGGAAAAGGTTGATATTGATTGTAAGGCTTGGAGGTGCTGCTAAAATTTGACAATCGAATTCATTGGAGTCCACCTAATGCATGATCTTCAACAAGATTGACCTCAGGCTGTGAAGTTAGTATCGAAGTTTGTCACTTGAATTTCTCTATTTTGGACCGCAATGTTGTGACATTCAGACATGATCCATCGCTTGGCATTGGTATATTCTACCTCGCAATCAAGTCCTAGATGCTCAATAGGTGTACGGCTGTGGATCTGTTGATAGTGGTAGAACAGCCAATTTGGAAGAATGGTAATGATCGTGTCATTGAGTGCATTCTCATTTCATTGGAATACCAGTTCATGAACTCCATGTTCCAAATCCTCTTTAATCTGGTTGGGGAATAGCTATTCCTAGTTGGAAATGCAGCAATCAACTGATGAATTTCCCAGTGATGTGCATTTGATACTTCTGCATACACTGCGGAGATGCAGTTCTAAAAAATGCTGTGCCCACTGTTATACAGATGGGAAAGGTTTTTCTTCCGGACTATGCTGGAGGTAGAAATCATTGTCTGACCGTGTATTTCACTCTTAATTAGTGGAGGACAGTAGGTTGCAAACTATTGCAAAGTTAATGTTGTAGCTGCCTTATAGTGCAAGATATAGCAGTGTCTCCTCCAAATAGGGAAGTTTGGAAAATCTGTATGTTTGGTTGGGCATCTATCAAAGGTAACTGACTTCATCAGTATAGTAATATGCATCTTTCACATTGCCAAAATGTAGCCATTCAGAATTATCTTTTATGACATTGTCGCCAGGACCAATTCTCCAAATTGACTCAGATGTACAGCTCATAAGATGGATCTAACAACGACTGAAATATTCAAAGTCCTGTTTGAGGATTTTCCAGATCACATGAATGCCAATGACCTTGAACCAGTGATGAATCAAAATCAAAGGGATGGAGAATTCCGGTTGGAATTACATCAGTTTACATCAAGAGATATAGTGCATCTGTCTCTTTGCTGGACTGTGACATGGTCTGTATCAGTATTATGCCAGATCGTGGCTGCAGTCTTGGCATTGGATTGATGGCTCTGAAGTCCACATACTTGTTAGGGGTCATATTTGCCACATCATAATCCGGTTCTTCTGCCACCATTTTCACTTGAACAAGGTTTGTTGTCAATATTCTTCAAGTACTGTTTGCCTCAGATCTAATAGCCTGTAAATGTTGTCACTCATGATGTTGGAATAATTTATTGACAAGATCACATTAATCAGGTATCCCCTGATGGATTCCATGCTCTATTAGCATTTCAACCTTCTGGATGTTACCATGAGAAAAATTGGTTGCCCCTTATCGCGCTCAATTCTGGTGCACCTGAAATTGCCTTTATTTTGTTGTAGTAACATTACAAGCCCTGTGTTTAAAATACTCCTTTGCTACACAAATCATATAAATCTATTATTCTTGTAAGTGATTCAATTCCCTTGTGAAGAATTCATCAACATTGGCCATTGCAGAAATAGACATGTTCTGTTCTTGACAAACTACTCTATTCAGGAAGATTTGCTTGAGTGTATTCTTGATGACTTTGTGAGATTGATCAGAGTGATTTTTTTAGGAAATCAGTGGAGACGATATCTATACTGCCTGCTCGGCGTCCATTCTCTTTTCATCACGGGCTGTTTCGGCTGTGGTCTTCCTGGTATCAATGGGTAAGAGAACTATTCTGATGTTATTCACTTCCAATATTCTGATCATTGCCCGGATTTCTTTTCCATCCCAGGATCTACACTTCAATCAATCAACAGGTTCAGCATAGCAATCCAGGCCTCGATGGCATGGTACTGATGTAAATCGATCGTCAACTGGATTGTTGACATTTCATGCTTTTAGGTATTTGAGCCACCAGTGGAATAAATAGTTAAGACGACCCAAAAGCAGCAGATGCAATTCATCAGGATGCCAAAGTCGATAGACATTGCAGAGAGGGTATTGTCACAACCAGTAGTGGATTGTGTCAATAACACAAGTGTGCAGAGAATCAAGATGAATATCCAGCAGAAGTTCAGATTAAATATGCAGATGTCTTGAGTTATTGAGTGGTTGAAAAGTTGAATACACATTGGCATATCTTTTGGAAGTTCACACAGTAGGTATGAGCAATATCTCACTGGAGCAACTGTCACTTGCTGCAGATAATCCCCAAAACAGGCAGCAACAAGAGGATAACATTAACTCTGGAATGAATCAGTGTAATCCCTTTTCCATCTAGGCCAAGTTATCACAAAATTCCTGTGTGGGGACAGCACAGTTCAAAATATGTCATGCCATTCCATGTTTGAGTCTTTGAAACCGGTCACGGGACATTGAATTAGCGCAATCAATATCCAGCCACACTGTTGAGGAGTGTGGTGGATATATTTTCAAATATTGCCAAATGTGTTATACAGTTGTTGGATATTCTAATTGCCACAATGGTTGGTCAAATTCATCTAATCAAATGCACAAATGCTTGGCACAGTTGCTGCACCACCAGGAACTGAATCATGCATATCTCACCAATCATCAGGCGATATCTCCTCTCTGTTTATTGGATGACTCTTCCAGTGTGCAAGGTGTACTGGCTCAACATTAGGTATCGCCTGAACTGGAAAATGATTCAAAAGCTGCTGTATACATTTCCGAATATCTGGGTAGTAAATGGTTCTAAAGAAATGTGACTTGTCTACAATCCAACAATCATCACTGAGCTCAAAATTGTCATCAGAGAGGAGCTGGCACAGATCACACCCTGATTGGAATGATTTGATTATGAATTTGTCTAGTCCAGGACTCAGATGTTCATCTATCTACATTTCAGTTTGCTAGCTAAATCACTGAGCCTGGTATAAGTTGTATAAAGACTAAAATAGATGCCATGGATTCCATAGCTCAGTGTTATTGGAATGCTTGTTGTATAATCCTCTTGCTTTGCCATGCACATTCCCCCCAGCATTTCCAACTCCAACTAGCTTCCAATGCACATTTTTCTATTTTGGATCAGTGGTAAACGTCTGATAATGCTGCTGGGGGTCCATGGTGTATTTGTCAGGAGCATAATCAGGTGCTGGTGCTCTGGCACCAATGTAAAGTGGTAGATCAATATCATTGTAACGGGGTAGATCATTAGCTGACTAGCCGATTGATAGCCATTCAGGAACACCTACTACAGTCCATCTACTATAGCTTCAGTTGATCCAATCCTGCAGATGGTTATACACCATTAGCTAATAGCCCATCATGAACCAATATTGGGTGGTGTTGTTGCTACTGAGCATCCAGGCAGTACTAGTTGAAAAGGTACTGTGTGCATATAATGTACTTAATATGTTTCTGGTGAGTGTTGACCATCTTCCAGAAATTTTCAGCATGTGCTGATTGAGACTAGTCTTGATGATACTCAGGGGATGAAATCGACCGTCTGGGTGAGTTGGTTGAAAGCGAGCTAAGTCTGTTTGGTGTGTCTTTGTCACAGTCACATTGAACCCTAATATATCGCAGAAAGGAGTAAAACAAAGTCATCTGACAATTAAGTTTCTTCATAAACTAGTTCATAAATATCATATTCTGCATCAGAATCTTGCACATCTTACACTTAATAGTGTTAGTGGAGAACAGATGGTTTTTCTTTGTAATTACTCTAAACTATGTGATATACTGTTCATCAGATACCAATTGAATCACGGAATTAGCTGTATACAATGCCATAGTCGGATTGAATATAATTCCTACACTCAACCTTCTAAGCAGCTGATAATCATGGTAGATTGTCTCAGTAGAATCAATGAGTCATTTTCCAAGCTAACTTAATGCCTGCTCAATGAGCATTGAGGGATGATATGCTAGGATGACGTTTGCTTCATTAACGATCCTTGACTGGAGCATCGATCCTGAGGAGAGCAACGCTGTTTGGACAAGAAGTTCATCATAATGAAATCACTGTTGCTGCAAGACATCCAGGCCTACAACTGAATACAGTTGCAGCATGCACATATATGTTTGATGTGTAAAATCACAAGTTGTGCTTCACTTAAAACTGGATATAGTTCTTCTTCAGTTCAAGGAGATATCATATCTTATTATTTCTGCGACTATCACAGTTGTGAAGCGATTGAAGGGGAGTATGTATCGATGATCCTAGTATACCTAATCAAGCAAATGACATAAACATACAAGTTGGATTTAATGGAAGTTTCATTTCTCAGCCATGATTCATCAATCAAATGTGTAGCGAACCACCAGAGTTTGTGACAACGTGAAGGAATGACAGAGGACTTCATTTCACCGAAGGACACTCGTGTTTTCAATATACTCAGATATACTGCAATTCATTCTACATCCCATATCACTTCAATATCAGTTTCACAAAATCCAATTTACAGGGTGTGTTGATGAATGGAGCTCCACCAAAGGCATCGGATACACCTCCACCAGGAGACTTGTTTCACTCAAAATGATGGCAAAATGACAACTAGGGATCATTGGATAATTGTTTTCGAAATTCCACCAAAAGAGTCAGTCCATTTGGGAAATACACAATCATTTATGCCAGCTGCCTAGGGCTGGTCATTCTCCTTCACAGTAATGATTTGCAGGTATTCCACAGTTCTTCTAACATTCTCTATTCAATAGATGACATTGTGATTGCCCAAGTACAAGAGCCAGTCAAAGATTGCAAAGATATGGGCCACTGCAAGAAGGATATGATATCCACCAACACAGTTTGGGCAGTTCTCTAATGTTCCCCCCTCCACAGTTCTCAGGATGAGGCCCATCATCTCAAGGGGCACATCAAGTTCCTCCAGCACCACCATGAGAACAATTAAGTTAGTCGGCCAACATCTTACATCTGTACACCACCAGGACTTACTTCCAATGTGTATTGGAGACCCCCCTAAGCCTGGCTACAAAACAATTCCAGCTGGCAGTGAGACCACGGAAAGCTGGAGTGGGAGAGATTGTAGAACTGCCCTCCTTGCTGGGGCTTTTGAATGACAAATATGATGCAGATATATTGAGCGATTATTATCTGCTTTGGGTGGGGCTGAGGGTAAAGCTGCAGGTGGGCTGAAGTAAACTGAATTCTCTATGAAGGAGTTTGCCACAAGGATGACTCACTCAGCATTTAGTACTTTCTTTAAGCAGAACTAAGTATGAGTGGCTGGGTGACTTATGAATGAGCATCAGGATTTATCCAGGGGCAAAACAATTTCAATCAACTTCAAAATGGACACCTGCATTGTGATATTGCTATTGTAGATTGTTTGCCAACATTTGACAACATGCTGCATTGAACAATTTTCGATTATGCTTAGTTGATTTGTTGACAGTTCAGTGAGGTGGTTTGGAAGAAATGTACACATGATGTTTGGGTGGTAAGAAAGCAGAATGTGTAATGTAAGAAGCAACTGGTGACAGAGTTGAGAGATTGCACAACAAAAATTGTGAGACATAACCACCCCTCAATGCCAGATAAAACAGCCATGATTGTAATTCACTTCGTACCAAACAGCAACAATAACCGTATACCACCCAATGAACTCCAAGTATTGCCTAGACATGGACGGTACTGGAAGAAGCTAATTGTGTTTATTGACCAAGATAGAAGCCCAACAGAGTTATACAGTCAAAAAATGACATTGAAGTGCACCTTGAAGCAGGAAGTATAGGATGAAGTGTATATGGAATTATACACTCATGGGCAGATGAAGAGTAAACCCATATATGGGCAGATTTTGTACAACTGTGGTCTTTCAAGTGTATTCAAGTCGAAACTGAGAAATAATGTGAAACTATTTTCGGTAGAAATCACAATAGCTACAAGTAAGGAGAGTGTGGAGCTGGCAATGGGACTCCTCAAAGAAATTCTCACTGTCCAGCTTGGGGCTAAACAGGCCCGGTTGATAATAATTATACATCGACTTCAGTGGGTTTTGAGGTGAATGAAAGAGTGGAGGGAGAGGTGGATGGTGGACCAGAGAATGATAGTTGTATTGATGTAAGTTCTGATTGGGAGAATTGAATTGATTATATTCCCCAGAGATATATTTGTTTCATTGCTAGCTTGTTTGTGAAATACCTAACATTGTGACAAATTTTAAATGAGCCAGAGTATATGCCCTTATTCCCAGCTTACCTTGGAACGACTGACAGAAATCATTGATGAAGAACTGAAAACAGAGTAAATTCCATCAGAGGCTCAACAATTGGTACAGCATCAGCAAAAAACATTTCCGTCCAGGCAGGATAGCTCCGTCAGAGTGGAAGCGCTCCGTCAGAGCCGTCAGAGACACCCCAGCAGCGGATCACTCCGTGCCTGGCGTCGATTCAACGCGTTGTGTTCCATATCTCCCTCAGATCGCGATTTCACCGGTTCTCCTCGTTCTGTCGGTCTCCTATTTCAAAAGATCACTCTGGCATTGTGGCCAACTGTGACCATAGGTCAGAATGGGTTTATTGGGTACACGCTTGCGTCGGGATTACACTGCGATGGGTGACGCTGCGAAAATCTCTCCTCGTGTTCCTTCTACCTCCGCGCAAACTGCAATTCTCTCTTCACTAAGTATACACATCGTTCCGAGGCGCCAGATCGATGTGGCTATTGACAATCCATCGCTCGCTCCGTCTGTCTCCTGTTTTACTACTAGTAGCTATCTCGGGAATGCCGTGGGTGCAGCCTAGAATGTGTCCCACACTGAAAACTTTCACAGTGACGGCTGCCGGTGCGTTTCTCACTTGTACAAATTTCGAGACGGGATCCGAGTTACCCATGTTTTCAGGTATTGTGGTGAGCGCCAGGGCTAACCAGTACTCAGCAAATGCTCCATCCTCGTTTAGGAGTATGATTTTGAATAGTCATTGCAGTTGCCACAGGAGACTCCCATTCAGCGCACCATATTACCTCCCCAGGCGTTGTTTTACCCACACCCAGTCGTTCTGTCGATTCCCTCCACGCCAGCTCTGGCTTCCTGTGCATCGACCCATCTGAGATATGAGTTCACCATCCAAACCATCAACTTGAACCTTGCTACAATCATAAATACAGAGCTCCATTGAGTGCAGTGGTTAGTCCGATATATACATCTTGTTACGAATGTTATGCTTGATATACTCCCACGTGCCACTGTATATTGCCATGCGGTGCATTTCATCTTGTGTATTGTTGAGTAATGCTCTGAAGTCTTTGATCATAGCGTCAAGATGCTTTCCATCACGGTGGTTTTGGGGTCCCATGAATTCCGGCTTCCCATATGATTTGGAGCCTGGGGGGGGCAGCCAGATCAGCACCCGAAAAGAGGACTTTGCAGGCAGCGGCGCTGTTCTCCCGAAGCTGAGCAAGGGCTTGGAGATTGAGCTCTCTGATTTCGAAGCAGAAAATGCGACACTGAAAGGTAATGACTTGCCGCAGGTAGTTGAGATTGTGATTCGAGGTGTCCCAACCGTCCTTGAGGTTCGTGTTATTTGCTTGTTCATGTCTCTCGGCAGATTACTATTGCAAGGCTCCGTATCAACGAATCTGTTCGACCGACTGAGACATCAAGTGGATCTTCAGAATGTTGAAGTCGGCATCCAACTCCTTGGAAACATCTATCCCGTGGCTGATATAATCCCGCCAGGCGTTCATTTTGCACCGCTTCTCAGATGGCGTCCAAGTTTCAGCATTTGTTTCCTCGTCTACATTTGGCTTCTTCACGAGTTCCGTTCTCAGGGCATTGTCTTTGGCCTTCGCCATTTTGCCGGCTCGCCCGAGTGAGAAAACATCTTTGATAGTGTGACAACGATTCAAGGCGTCATCCAGGTAGCTCAAAGTTGCATCAGCGTGGGATTAATATCGAGCACACAGATAGAATTCTAACAATGCCCATTTGCACTCAATTGCACAATTGAATATGGGATGCTGAGAGGGGCTTCTGCCTCGTAGAGACTGGGTTACAACTCCAAGCAGGTACTGGCTGTTTTCCTTCATCTCCTTCCCATTCCATTGAGAAACTTCCTCATATGACTTATTTTTTGGTGTGAGGTCATGGTAAGCGGGCACGGATGAGCAGATTGCATTGTACTTGTCGAGCCGTCCATGCATCTTAAGGAAGTGGAAAATTCACTTCTGGAGGTGGTCAAGCATGCCGATCTGCATTGTATGGAGGAGGTCTGGCTTCAGGAGGTTGCTCACGATACAGGGAATATGTCGAAACACTTTGAATCCTTTGTGAACCTGGCGCGACGAGTGTTCTGCAGCGGCTTCCTTGGTGTAGGCATCGCTGAGCGTTCTATATAGGTTGTGGTCCCGCTGGGGGTGTTGCTCGTCAGGAGCGTTATAATCTCCAAGTTCGTTTATTGGACACTCACACAAGAACCAGACATGCCGCTCGAGATGATGTAGATGGCTATACTCTTCGCAATCTGCAAGCGTTGCTGCTAAAACTGGTGTGCAACGCCTGAAGTTACCATCTCCAGAGAGAACGTTGTAATACCTGCTCTCGGCGTTGCGAGTGTGTTTACGGGTGAGTGGCTGGAGTACCCACTGGAGTACTTCGTTAAGTACCTCTTCGTTTGCTCGTCGCTGCTCATCCAGCTGCGTCTGAGGTATATTGCGGATGTTGATTGGAATCGGCAGGAGAGCGACCATCAAGACGGTGTGCGTTGAAGGCATCTGGTGGATCTTGGAAGCTACATTGCCAATTGTCATATATCCGGGCCACTTTGTCTGGTCTGGTCGCCAGCAAAATTCGAGAGATGTGTTCTGTCGGACAAGGAGATCAAGGGAACTAGTGTGTCCCCCAGTCTCAGCGTTGCCTGAACCTCGATTAGCACGTCATTATCCTCGAATATTTCTGCTTACCTGTGTCTCCCACCACCAGTCCGCAGTGTGCATTGCAGTATAGAGGTGTCTCGGTGGCGTATCACTGTTCAAGCAATGCTGAGGGGCATAAATGCGATGCTTGGCATAGGCTGGCTGCCGCATCAACCATCTCATGCTTTCGATGATGTCTCGACTCCAGTATTTGATAGGGTGTCAGTGATTGTCATTCCATCTCATATCCTCGAGAGTGTGTAGTTCCCATTCCCGGAGAGCCTGATCATCTGGCATGCTAGCCATGAGTTTCTGGACGCAATCCCTGTTTTTGTAGCTTGGGAAACACAGAGCGGTGTTTTCTTCCTTCAACACATTGTCATAGTACGTCTTCATACCCTTCTTGTTGATCCCACCCTGGATGTATTTGTACTCTTCACGCGTTGCAAACGGATAGTAGGGATAGTTTTGTAGGTTCGTTTCAAGGCAACCCGGAGCATTGCGTTTCCATGGCAAAGCAATGAAATCGATCAGCAGATTGCCGGCGCCGGGGTATGTTTCCGTCCGCAGCAGAGGAGGTGGTGGTAATTGAGACTCCGAGTCTGCGATGTTTTCTACATGTTTGAGGTAAGGAAACGCGTCTAAGTCTTCTACTGAAACTTTGTTTGCATTGAATTCACCACACTGAGCGGGTTCAACACGTCGGGGTGCGCTGCCAATACTCAGATTCTTTTGGCGTGCAACTTGAAGGTGTTCAGGATGGTGTAATTTGATATGTTTATGTTGCCAGCTGTCTGAGGTGAACGTCTTTTGGCATGAAGATGTGGGGCAACGGAATGGGGTGTTCTCTGGCATTGTCGACGACAGGCGAGGAGTAGAGTATTCAGTGTAGAAAGGGACAAATGTTGGTGCTAGGCCTGAGCAGCCTGGTGTGTCAGCTCATGATACTTTCAGCTAACTTGTGAGACTTATTGAGCCTCAACACCATCACAGGGAGGTTTCTTACACGCCAGGAGTTGCAAAAATGCTGCATACATGAGGTCCAATTATTCTATGAATCAAATACACCCTGAGCGATCCAAAAACTTAGCGACACTTGTAATAATCAATTCCAGAGATGAATAGATTAGAACAAAGGAAACGAACAAGACAAGAACCCAACCCTTACCGGAATGCACCAACCATCACCTCCTCTGCAATGGGAGGAATGGTTCACTCCTCGCCTACAGAGCCATCTGGGCGCGCTGCAGGGAGAGGGACATCGGGGAGGGGGACATCGGGGAGAGGGACCTTCGGGAGACAGTCACCACCTGCCGAGTTGCCGAGCAGCTGCTGATCCACATCGAGATCTGTGGTGTTTCCGGCTGCCTCAGCTTCTCGCTGACTTCGTACTGCCGGGCGACGTTTTTGCGGTGTCACAAGCCCCAAATCTTCCAGCCCAGTGAGGGGATGAGTCTCCGGCATTCGTGGTGGTGGGCGAGGCTCCGGGGTGTGTGTCCGTGGGGCAGCACCCGGAGGTTCTGGCTGTGAGGTATGCTCGCGCATCTTCTGGCCTTTGTCAGGTAGCATGATTGGGTGATCGTTTACCATGGTATCTACATCATTGCCCGATGTATTTACAATCTCTCCCTGGCTAATCGTCCGAGGTTCTTTACCATCATCTTCATCTTCATCCTCATCCTCCTCCTCCTCCTCATCCTCCTCATCCTTATCAACCACCTCTTTATCTTCCTCCTCTGCATCGTCACCGTCCCTTTCCATATCCACATCGCTGTCTAAATTAACACCATCCGGCGCATCCACATCATCCTCCATGTGCATATCCAAATCAGGATCATGTTCTGAGTCATATTCGCCGTCCGATTCGGTAGAGTCGGTATCATCATCTGAGGAATTTGACACGGTGGGTGATGTTTCTGGTTCTAAATGCACCCACTCTAGTCAGCCCTCCATGTCCAATTCCGCCTCTGACATTTCCTCTGCAACTGCAAAGCAACGGCACGAGAGATATCATCTCCCTATGGGGTTTGTTTAACAATACCTTTCCCATTACCGTTTCCCATCCCCTACGCCTTCCCTTTCCCTTTCCCCTTCCCGTCCTGAGTCGCCTTCCCTTTCCCCTTCCCATCTTTTGTTCCCTTCCCTTTTCCGGTCCCTTTCTAACCACCCTGCGTGTCCTCCTCACCCTCACCGTCGTCATTGTCATTGTGATCTCCAGGACGGCTCCATCCACCACTGGGCACTGCGGGATCCGCCCAGTTCACATCATCATCATCCTTGTCGATTACCTCATACCAATGCAGTGGTCTAACGGCCAGGATGTCACCTGGCTTGTACTGCCGGCAGCTTGAAGGCTCAATCATTGCCCTGAGATCAGTGCTACCATAGCAGGAGAAATGCTCGGCGGTGCTTTCAACCATTCCTGAGCTGGTCATCTGCGGATTGGAGCGATCGACTTGATCCCCGAAGGCACATGGGTTGGCCCACCTCCAATTGTTCATTTGGTAGCGGGTTTTGTCAAACATTTGCCCCAGATATGAGAGGAAGGCTGCCCAACACTCACGAAAAGTTGAACTCCTGCGCCTGCGGTGCGGCCACATCAGCTGGAATTGTGAAAAGTGGCGAGCCGTGACTGGATCAAGAAAGATTATATCATAAAAGAGGTCCCAGGCCCTCTGATCCTTGACGCTGCAAACTTTGTATATCCGCATGAGTCCCAGGATGTGTTCTGAGATGAATCCCTGTATATGGTCCCGATCCAACAACAGGCGTTGAAATGTAACCGATGTCGGCAGTTTCCCCCTAGCAGTTGCGTTCCCCTTGCTCGTGCGGCCGCCCTTTGGTGCCATCACTGCGAGTGAAAAATGAAGCTACATCCGAGGTGTTAGCATTATGATACTGTTGAATGTAGCGGGCAGAAGCCCAGAGTGAACATACAAAGTTATGTTGTTTATCGGGTGCATTTTGGAACGACAGGGGTTGTTTTGTGCAAGTCACTTGATGTCAAGATAGTTCAGGATGCTGGTGGTGAGTGTAATAGGAGAAGAAAAGAGAATGGAGGTGTAGGCGGGAAGGAAAGACAATGCAGGTGTAGGCGGGAAGAAGGGATATATATACTCGAGTCCATGCGATTTGATTCATATCCTGCGTTTTGTTGGATATGAACACAAAATGGCCCAGCCTTCATCTTGGACAACCACCAAGCACCTCATGGATAAGGAGCCTCAAGACGAGATTTAGTACTTGCGGTGATGACAGTTTGCGACGCCAGGCATTGCTTTGGCATCACACACCACTTGTACCGCTCAGACCTTGTGCATCTCGGAGCAAACTGCGTAGTTCTCACGTTGTCCCAACTGTGCAACCATCCAACATGGCTACCAACGCCCAGCGGTGGAAAATGCACACCCAACAGATGACATAGGATAGACTCAATACGTCGTGGTTCACTTTGCGAGGCGTTTAGCTCTGCCAAAGGGGGATTTCCACCAGGAAGCTGAAGATATACAAAATCGATGGTTCGAAGTATTGTGCCAAGAACAAGTGTAATACTACGATAATTGCACCAAGAAGGCATAAACACCCTTCAAGCGGTGCAAATGGACCTTCAGACATTGCTGTAACAGTCAATATCAATGATGAGTTCAATCTGGGTATAATGTGATGGCAGTCAACCCCATAATTGGATACATTTGAAGGGATCTTGTTCCCAAGTATTGTCACGGTTAAGAGTCTAGCGCGGTCTACACTGCGCCTCCCAGTTTTCTCGAATCCCTCAATGGTCGCTCAGATAGTAGTCTACCTCGCCTGCCGTTGAATATGCATGCAGAGGAGATCATTCCTACAGTCTTCACATCAAACATCCATATTGGATGATGCCTTCCCAAAGCCCTCATGTCTCCGGTCGTACGAAATAGTCGAAGTCTTGCTAATCGTCAGAATCAACAAAAGCGTGGGCCTTCGGGGAATTCTCAACTTCCCCCGGCTAAGAGACGCGTTTCCATACCGGCTGGCGAGAGGGATTCCTCTCAAGGAGGGAGTTCTGTAGCCTCTACTCTGCACGGTCAGAACTCCACCCCCTCATCTTCGCAGAACAATTCACGCGTTGCAGATAGTACCCAGTCTGCTACACTGCCACGGTCAATAATTACTCCAACCGCCACGCCGGGTCCAAGCAGTCGTAACACACCAGCACCCAGCGGAACCTCACAGACAGACTGAACGTGTGGGATTGTATCTGGCCCCGCATCTGGCATTGCTAGCACTCCCACCCCTCTCAGCGGTCTTGAAAACCTACCTACCCCCATCCCTAATCGAGAACCCTGCGCGATCATTACAATTTGACCACGAACCCGAGCTACAGAACGCAATCAGAGACAGAGGCAGTGTCAATTGCAAATGCAGGCGGTGTCTAAACCTCAATCAGTGGTCTCCGGCAGCTGCAGCAACCGGCGGACTCCTAGAGCTCTACATGTGGAACAGACGGCCGTTGATGAGTGCAAGTGACTTGGAGACCGTAAGTTATGCAATGCGACGCATTGCGAAAGCATTAGCAGAAGCCCCACACTGGTATATAATACAGATGTACTGGAACACCGCAATGCAGCAAAACAACATTTGGTCCATAGCATTTGAGGCACACACAAAGGAGATCTTGAAAGAGGTATGCTGAAGCAACGGCCCACATTGGATGTTACACGCTCAAACTGGTACCAGGTTTGCGCACAAGTCAATAAGGTTAAATCCCACTATATTCAATCCGCAAGGGAAAATATAGCAGGGCTATATGATCTTCACCTCTTTCAATTCAACGGAGAGCGTTTGGAATTCACTCGATTCCCTTTTGGCAGACAATAAGTATCTTTTTCCTGAAGCAAAGCGTGTGGAAGGTGGTGTACGCAGTCCAAATCCAACACAGAGAGTGTCGAACGCTGCAAACAGTGGCCAGCATCCGCTCTACGTCCTGGCAGAAGCAATCCCGCGGTTTATCTACATCACATTATATCATCGGGTGATAAACCACGGTATGTATGCTGATGGATTTTATAATTCCATGATTGACGACAGGGACGGTCATCTACCCTCGCCACTGTTCATGTTGACCTGCATCGCGTTGTGCCATGCTCTCCTGGAGTGGCAAAAGAACAAAGGCGTTCTTCCGAAAGCTTCCAAGTCAAAGCTGAAAGCGGACAGACCTGATCACTCAAACCACTTCAATTACAACAATGATGGTGGTAAGAATGCATCCTGCTGCACTGCAACAGGTCGCAAGTTGTTAACCTCACATGGCGTTGCAGACGCATATGCATTCTCGATGAATACCTGGAACGCACTACCGGAGAGTTACCAACAGAGGGTATATTACAACACTCTTGCTACAGGCAATGGTCAGATCCAACAGGCGGAGAACCCAATGCCTGCCGTGGTGATCAGCGTGGAAGCAGCCCATGTTGACAATGCTATTCTTCTTGAGTATTTGACCTCCGAAGTGGCGCTTGAGGAGCCTGAGATTGGAAGCACTGTGTAACGGGCGGGGTCGGGCGTAGGTGATATTGGTAACACAAATGTGATATCGGGAAACAAGACAAGGTGTTCGAAATTCGTTTCGAGGAGATCAGGACAAGACAAGAGTCGAAGCTGTTTCAAAGT
>Ga0307515_10009892_pt1 | contig 18365 bp, 18 predicted proteins | sample 17_EM_MG_FD_194513 | JGI IMG/M metagenome (GOLD analysis project Ga0307515, IMG submission 194513) | Populus trichocarpa ectomycorrhiza microbial communities from riparian zone in the Pacific Northwest, United States - 17_EM | ecosystem: Host-associated > Plants > Roots > Unclassified | place...
CTTGTCTATTTAGAACAAGACATGGATGATGTTCTTGGTATGTGATTGCCCATGTGGGCGTTGTTAAGTACATCTTTGTCTTTCTTGCTTGGCACCAGACCTGAGCCAACTCTTTTCTCCACTTCTGGCTCCCTGCTTGCTAGCAAAGACAATCCCATTTCTGTTTTCTCTTCAAAAATGGAAGATCAATCTCCAAGTATGTTAACAATGCTCATTTTCTTTTCTTGAAGTTTGTGTTTTTATCCTCATCTTGGTTCCTGAACACTCATTGCCTTTATATGTATGTCTCTGTACTTTAAGTTGTTAATGGGCTAGAGGGGATTGCTTTGCTTCACATTAAGCATTCAAAATTCAAACCCTTAGTGCAATAACGTGATCCTGTTATAGATTTGTTCTACGTTGTTAATTTGTGTATACGTGTTCTTTGGTCTCTTGTGAAATATAGGGGGGGAAACCCAGAAATCGGATATGAACCTTGAAATGAAATTAATACTAAAGCACCAAACTCGTTCTTATTTTGAGAAAAAGAAGCACATAGAAAAATTTGATGTAACATATGTGATTTTTCTCTCGATTCTCTCGTTCAAATGTGATTTTTCTTTTCATAATTGATTTGCATTTTTCTCTCCAGAACTTGTTATATCAGCTCCTCCTGTTTCGTTTAATGTATTCTTCTTTTCTCTGATCGGTGTGTTTTAGCTTTTCTCGATTTTTGTTTTATGGATAGCAATTATATCCGACTAAGGCTTTTCTCTATACTGTAGTCAGTCTGCTTGGGAAGGGTGAAAATCGTGTTCCTTAAATTTAAATTTTTTTTAATATTTTAATATATTTTTAAATAAAAAACACTTTGAACCAAAAGCCTTCCCATACTATTTATCAAGGGATGCCTCTGGTTCCTGTGGTTGAAGAAGTGCACCACCAAGATTTGAACAAGAGAACCCTAATAGCACTAACTGTTGCTTCCACTCACCTTGTTGGAATAGTGTTGTTTCTCTCATGTTGCTGGATCTGTAGACTGAAAAAATCAAGGACATGCAGTGCCAAAAGTAAAGGCAATGGTATCTTCTTTTCCAAGAATTGAATTTGCTTTTGCTGTTACAATTTTCCTTTTTGAGGCATGTTACACACGATTGTGCTTTTTATGCAGACTCAGTATTTCTGCTTTTTTTGTTTGAATTTAATATTTAGATGTTCCGATTGTGGATAAATTAAATTCCTTGAGGATGGCTGAGAAGAAGGGTTCAGTTGCTGTTATAGAATATCATTTGCTGCAAGCTGCAACAAACAATTTCCAGGAAGTTAATGTTCTGGGTGAAGGTGGTCGTGGATGTTTGTATAAAGCTTGTTTCAGTGAAAAACTCCTTGCAGCAGTGAGGAGATTTGAAGGTGAAGAACAGGACATTGAAAGAGAATTTGAGGTAACGTCTTACATGAAATTGATTTGGTTATCAATTGTTTTGAATCATTATGGATTCTTTAATTTTTTTCCTTTCCATTTAAATTTTGTTTGTAAATGCAGAACGAGCTGAACTGGTTAACGAAAATTCATCATCAAAACATAATTTCTCTTCTGGGTTACTGCATTCATGGTGAAACAAGGTTTCTCGTGTATGAAATGATGCAAAATGGGTCTTTGGAAAGTCAATTGCATGGTAAACTTCATATCTTTCCGACTTTTAAAATTAAAAAATAAGCATTAGAAGACTCCAACTTGTGCCTTTTTTCTTATACTATTTATGCTATTGATGAACATGCAGGGCCAACACATGGATCGGCATTAACTTGGAATCTGCGAATGAAAATTGCTGTTGATGTTGCAAGGTAACTCAAACTCCCGTTTTTGTGGTTTGCGCTTTACCTCTTTCTTTATCCTTTTCTTATGCTTACTACTTCCACCCACCAAAACTGATATTGACCAGGGGACTAGAGTATCTTCATGAGCATTGCAATCCTCCTGTTGTCCATAGAGATCTGAAGTCATCTAATATTCTTCTCGATTCCAACTTCAATGCAAAGGTAAAAGCCATGCATGTATGACAACCTCATGAGTACTGCACTCCTCATAGGTGCATGTTCTTAGCACCGGTCCGTGATTCTAACTAGGATGTTTCGTTTGATGAGCGTTTACTTATTCAGCTTTCGGACTTTGGCCTTGCTGTAGCTTGTGGTATCCAAAACAAGTACGTAAAGCTTTCAGGAACTTTAGGTTATGTGGCACCAGAGTACCTTTTGGATGGTATGTCAAATTACTTCCAGAGAAGTCATATGCTGCTGACCATTGTTGTTTGATCTCTTATTTTTCATACTTCTGCTAATTACAAATTACATTGTTGCTTTCTTCTATGATTTCTTAGTTTATTTGTCAATCATATTTTCAGCAATTAAATATCATGTTCTTGCATTCTTTGATGAACTTTTCAAAGTTCTAACTTCTGTCACATGAAATGTGATGATTTTCCAGCAAGAATCACTGTTTCAGCTCTATATCAGAGAAATAGAACTAAAAATGCTTACTGTTGAGGAGAGATTCTGATAGTGGATGCTTAAACAGAATATTTTATAAAAGGTTTTGATATTTTTAAAATCATGCGGTGTCTTTTAGCGCTTCATCCCTAAGGCTTAATTTGTTAACAAAGCTGAACATATTCTGTGAGAAGAATGTCAGGTGTTGAATGAGGCGGGTTTTGCTATAGCCTCTTAATCTAATTCTGATGTGTGCTTTTTGATGATGAATTTTGGTAACAGGAGATCCAGGGAAATATTTTCTATTTCATTTTCAAGAACTATAAAATTCTACCAGAGAGTATCTTTTTCTTTCTTCTGTGCTACATAGTGAAGGTTTTTAAACAACATTTCCTGCATTTAGTCTTTCTTTGATACAGAATGAAGCCTGATTGTTTATTCAGCCAATCTCTTGGAAAGAGAAGTATGATCGCTTCCATTTTTCCTTTCCAGGCAAACTAACTGATAAAAGTGATGTCTATGCTTTTGGAGTTCTCCTTCTGGAACTCCTGATAGGAAGAAAACCAGTGGAAAAGATGTCTCCGGATCATTTTCAGTTCATAGTCTCATGGGTAATTTTCCTTCAACTTTTTTTATCTGTCATGCCTCGAGGAGTCAACTTAATTGTACCATCATTTTTTACATGTAGGCCATGCCTCGGCTCGCTGACAGATCAAAGCTTCCCAACGTTGTGGATCCTGTTATCAAGGACACTATGAATTTAAAACACTTATACCAGGTATATTGAATAAGAAACTAAATATTTGTGTGCTCGTTACTTTTTTGTTCTTGCTTTTAGCGTACAAATTTAATCACATATTACCCTTGAGTAGGTAGCTGCAGTGGCAGTACTATGCGTGCAACAAGAACCAAGTTACAGGCCATTGATAACAGATGTCCTGCACTCTCTCATCCCTCTTGTACCTCTTGAGCTTGGAGGGTCACTGAGAATTACAGGACCTGTTCCTCTTGCCCTGCCTTCTCTCTGATGATGAGTACATCTCAAACTGATCATTTCTTTTGTATATTTAGATGTATGAAAATCATTAGATTTTTTTTTTTCATTGTTACATTTGTTAATTGAATTTATTTTTAGATGATTTCCCCTTAAACTGCTTCAATATTTGGATCTTCAGCAACACAATTTTCCGAGGTTTTAGTAAGATGTCCTGATATCAGATAAAAAGGAGGGTGGTAGTTGCTGAAGGACATGAAACTAATGTAGAGGTGGCGAGATTCTATTTTTTCTCAGATGAGCTTGTTTCATCCAGTCAACTTAATCGATCACCAGATATTGTTCTATCCTTCTGTTATGCGGATATTTAACACCGTGATCATAGTTCTCCAGAGCTCAGCTGTTTGAGCAGCAATGCATTGCAAATCAGGAGATATACAAGGCTGTAGCCAAATCTGCCCTCTCTGACATTTCAAGTCATTTTCTGCAAGACATGGCCTTAACGGTGCTGTAATGTGTGAAGTTGTAGCTTTAGTTGACCATTCGTCGTGCCGAGTTTTTCTTGCAGTAACATGCAACGCTTGACTCATTTGCACATCGATGGACACTTAAGTTATTCATGGTTTCATCATTACATATAGCTATATAAGCAATTACGTTCCATTTTGACTGGTTTGAAACTTATCATTCTTATGTATAACTCAAAAACTTGCTTTTAAATATGGAAATAAAGTTGGAATAAACCAGCCAGGCTCGGGCTACCTGCTTTGCATATTTACTTCAACTAAAATTATAGGAGCTGCTGAACAAAGTTATTTCTGCTTTCTGATGAAGCAGGAGAGAGCTTAGATCGGCTATGGCAATATAAAACTCTAGTAATTTTAGAGGACTTGGATGCATCATCCGGATATGGAAATGGGATATGAAGATTTTCGTTTGGCAGATGCGGTACTGCCCCCAAAAACAAACAGCAAGCAGGATCGAAGAAAGTATAAACCAATTGAGGTAGCAAATGATACAAGATAATTGTCTCATGCAGAAGCTTGGATGGCCTAATTACCCAATAGGACAAAAGAAACGCTATTAAGCAAGGTCCGAAAACTCTTGAATTCATCTGTTGAGGATTTTGACTCAAGTCCACCCTGTCGGATACAGACACGGAAGATGGGAGAATCTATGCACAGATCCTGAAATCCTCGTCAACGCCAACTGTAAAATGCATAATCTAAGCAGATTATCAAGCATATTCTGATGGCAGCATGCATGTGTATACCTAGAAAACTAAGTGCATTCTATTTGATTATCACATGATGTGGATCATCAATGATGCAGGGTGGCGATCAATTATGAGAGACAATGTAATTCTTGTCTGTCATGCAACGACATGATTCACAGTTAGGCAACAAGCTGACGTATTCTACAGCATAATGCTTGGATTTGACATACTGGCCAAGATATTATCAATGAAACAAATAAAACAAAAACCATGGAATTGGAGATATATTCTTGAGTTCATCAACAGTTCCGTATATATCCTTTTTATTGAACATTCTAAACTCCCACGAGATGGCTACAATTGCTTAATTCCCCCCACTACTTGGCCACATTTCCTCTCCATTTATCTCTTAAATTTCGAAAGAGAAATGGTAATACCAAGCTGCATCTGCACTAATAGCACCAAGAATATGCTTGTTAAAATTGTTCATCCCGGAGGTCACGTAGAGCTCCATGATAGGCCTGTTCTTGCAGAAGAGGTCATGCTTCGGAACCCAAGATGCATAGTCGCCTATCCGCATGTGTTCCGGCAGCCTTGGGCTATTGTTGCACCAGACACCATGCTACTGCTTGGTCAGAAGTTCTATGTCGTTCCTATAAACACAATCAGAAAGCTTCAGCGTAGGTCCATCACAAGATCTCAATCTCCAATCAATGATGTCCGAGCCAGCAAGACCCCTAACAACGATGAAAGGGGCAGTGATATCTCATCCAGTTGCTGGTATTTTATCAACAAGAACATGAAGTCACCGTGTCCTTGCTTACACAGAGACGACGATGAGAGAGCAAACACCACTGGAACAAACATCGATAGTAAAGCCAACACTCTTGATACAAGTGAGGAAACAAAATCATCAAGCAGCATTGGGTGTTCTGAGACCAAGGATTGTGCCAGGAAGAGAAGAAAGGAGATGACAACAGGATCACCCAACAGATTTACATCTCTTGATCAGTGGCAACCAAATCTAGACAGCATTGTCGAAGAACATCAAAACAAATAGCCATATCACAATTTCTTTCTAATACTGCTTCATATAGATGTCCAATGATTTGTATATGAATATATGTGGACAATATGAAAGGTTACATTCAAGATTTGTCAAGATGAGAAAAATATGTCAAGTGCCTGTAATCATGGTTGTAAATCTCCATTGGTGAGCTAATGACGCGTTGTATGATAAAAAGGAAGAGACTATGGTTTCACAAATACTAAATTTACAGCTAAATTGTAAAGACAATTCTATTTAATACTTTGAATTTTAATAATTGAATGTAATAAATTACAAAAAAAATTTTAAATAGTAAATTAAACCGAAATAATTAATAAAACTTAAATTAAATAAATATTCAATAATTAAAAAAGAAACTCAAAAATTAAAAAACTCTGAAACAGTAACCTCTTAATCTAGTTTAGACATGAAAACTACTTTGATGATGTTTGGGAATGTGATAAAAGTTATTTTTTTTTTTTGTAAATGTTTCAAAATAATTTTTTTTATTTTTTAAAATTTATTTTTAACATCAGCACATCAAAACGATCCAAAAATACTAAAAAAAATAATTTGATGCAAAAACATTCTAAATTTTAAAGAAAAACAGGCCGACCTCAATTTCAAACAGGATGACAATGAGCTAACTTTTTATAAGATCAAGCTTGTAGAAGAGCTCATAAAATTTTAGAAACATGCAATGATCATTAAAATTTATATCCTTTTTATTAAAAAAAAAAACCTTGTTTAACCTGTCCGGATTTGATCCAAACCAATAGAAAATGGAAAACACCTTTCCTTTTGTTTTAACTTTCCCTAAAATTCAAACCTAAAATTAAAAAGGAAAAATTACCTAGATTATTCTATAGTTAAGTTAATTTTATATTTACCCTTCATGTTTTAAAAATTACAATTTACATCTTAAATCATTCTATAATTTAGTATATTTTACATTGATAATATAAACTGTAATATTAAAAAACACGGAAGGTAAATATAAAAAAAACTAAACTATAGAATAATCAACATAATTTTTCAATTAAAATCTACCAAATTGAGTTGGTTAATTTTGAATATTAATATTAACCTTGGTTTTAAAACCTTGTTCAATTTAATAGGTTAAATTGATGATTCAAAGCCTAATTTGGGTCAAATCATTGGAAAAAAAATTCAATATCATTATTTTAGATTTTTTTAAAAATATAGATTGCTTTATCAACTCATTTTTGTTATCAAAGCCTTGGATCGTGTGATACTAAATAATTATTTGATGTGTTTGTTTTTGTGTTTCAACCGTATTTTTAAAAAGAATTAGTAATATTTAGATATTTTAAAAATAATAAAAAATTCTTTTAATATATTTTAAAAAATACTCTTTACTACAATATCAAACCTAACTTCCCGTAAACCAAGGTCAAATATTAAGGGCCAACGCCGCAAGAAAAATAACACTGGTTAATATTTTACTTGCCATCTGGTCTCCTCTCCCACGGCACCTAACTTCTTAAAGTCAAATTAATGGTGAATTTGGTAGCCATATTCTCAATTTTCTCTTATTTTGATCATTTTATTCTTTTTTATTCTAATATCATCCTTAATCTTCTTATTTTTGTAATATTTTCCCCTTTCATCAACCATGGTTAGAAACCATCACTGCCTTCAATAACCGATTATTATATAAATACATAATAAAAATTAAGAGATGACACAAGTATATATGTTTTAATTAAAAATATATCAAATAATATTTTTATATATTTTTTATTTTTAACAAAAACACTTAAAAATTATCAATTTAATATCTTTTTCAAACAAAAAAAAATAACTTAAAGAAACTTTTTGTGACCTTAAAGTAGAGAAAGGGCAGATAGATAATTTAACATCATTACTAATTAATAATTATGGTTTAATCATGAATACTTCAAAAAAAAAAAAAAGGTTTAATGGATGATAATCAGAACAAAAACATATATGGACCATACTAAAACAAATTAAGAGTAGAGCGAGCAAATACACCAATAATCCCACAAAACTGTATCCTTGCAGGGAAAATGAACTTATCTAGTTTTACCCCTGCCATGGAAATGAAAAGGAATAAATGCACGCAACCAAAACAGCTCCACATCAATCTCAAACGCCTTCCTCCTGTAGATCCAGCCCCCGCCACCACCAACCCCTTCCCAGGTATAAACAACCAAAAACTTCCCTCGATTCTTCCTTCTATGAGCAATATCTTTGTTTTATGGAATCTTTATTTATCTACCTGGTTAAATGTAACTCCATACTTGAATCTTTTTCTTTATTTTTTCTGCCTGTCATGTTGTTTTCTAGATTATTAAGAAAGACAAGCCAACTATGAAGTATGTTGTAGAAGGTGCTAGGGCAGGACCCAAAGAGGGGCTGAAGCCGGCAAAACAATTTGATGATGAAGCAAACACAACAGCAGATTTATTAGCAGATATTAACCCATCACAAATCATCAAGACTGGAGATGACTCCAGCACCATAAAGAACACAACCAAGGTGGGTGAAATTAGCAAGGATGATAAAAACTCTCATAACGACTCAGGTAATTTCATTGATTAGTGACTGGTAGTGAGTTCACCAGAAGTGTCTTGAATTCTTTGATAAAGTTTGCTTTAAAGCACAAATTTGGGATTTTCAGGATTGAAATTTGCCACCAAAATGTTACTAGCTAACATCTTGTTCTTTTAGGTGGGCCAAAGATATCTGCCAAATCACAATTGCTGGAGACTTTAGCTGCAAACAAGTGGAAACCCCCTTTATTTGAATGCTTCAAGGAAGAAGGACCTTGCCACAAGAAATTGTAAGAACAAAATATGGAGTAAACAATCTTGGTTAAACCAAGTCATTTTTTTCTTTTTTTTCCCTTTGGGTACATTTCTTTCTCATTCTCTACTTTTCAAAGCTTTTAAGTTATGAGTATTTCAAGATTCATTGCAGGTTTACCTACAAGGTTGCAATTCGGATTGAAGGAGAAGCATCGACTGTACTGGAGTGTTTTGGTTATCCTAAACCAACAAAGAAAGCAGCAGCTGAACATGCAGCTGAAGGGGCATTGTGGTACTTGAAGCATTTGGGTTATTTTCCAATCAAGAAGGTTAAGAGGAAAAAATAATTATTTATAGTTAGAAATTATTTACATTTAGACTAACTAGGTCACATTCTGTGTATTCTAACATGTAGTAGTAGTAGTAGTAAAATTAAGGTATACCATGTGTACTCATGTATTTAGAAATCGTACATTTTTCTCGGTTGTTGTGTAGAGAGACTAGAACTAGATCCTTGAATTGAATAAGCTTTTCTTGATTTAAAAAATATATAAAGACGTTAGAATTGGATGAAATATTTTTACAAAAAAAATATTGAGATGAAAAACCAATCTTCCCTGGATTACCTTGCGAACTGCCGGCAACATCCATTTTCACGAATCCCACCTGGGTCTGCACCATGAAAAAGACCCAAGTTCTGAAAATAATCATAAATTCATAGATAAAATCTAAATATTAATGTAGAAATCACGGTTCATGGTTATGCGATCCAATGGCCTGCTTTCAGCCTGCCTGGTTTACCAAACAATCCAAACTCTAGTCCCTTTCGACCCCATTGCAGTTTCTCTAATGAATGGTGTTTTTCTATATCATAAGCAACATTTTGTAAAAGAATTGCTGGATTGAGATAACTATCGTAAGTTTATACTTTATCTGATAAGCCTAATCATGATAATACTATTGATCCGCACACTAATCCGCTCAAATTGGAAAAGATTAATCGATTGAAACCATTCCCATTTCATGGTTAGTTGTTCTGTCTGATTCATCCACTCTATAAGGTCAGCAGTATGAAGGAATTGTTCGGAAAATATATGTTAAATAATATTAACTTGGAAACTAAATCAACCATCAGAGTGGCGCAGCGGAAGCGTGGTGGGCCCATAACCCACAGGTCCCTGGATCGAAACCAGGCTCTGATAGCCAGAGTGGCTTCCCTCTGTTCCCTTTTTGCCCTTGATCTTCTAAAGCTTCTCTGCTTTTGGAATTTTATGTCACTCTTTGTTTTTGCAACGTGTTTTAAAAATATTTTAAAAAAAATTTAATTTTTTTTTATTTTTTTATTTTAAATTAATATATTTTTTGGTGTTTTTATATCAAAAATAATTTTTAAAAAATAAAAAAATATATTATTTTAATATATTTTCAAATAAAAAATATTTTAAAAAACCACCACAATTATTTTAAAAAATAAATCACAATTTCACTCCAAATCACGCATTTAATCATAGATGAAGCTGCCCCTGCTCCTTCGATCTCTACTAGAATTCTATTATCTCATGTCCTTTCACTCCAAATTTGAGCAACTCTATGGATAATTCGATTTCCACACGCTTTTCCCACAACTTAGCTATTAAGATATTATCAGCTCGTAAAATCAAATTCCTTTAGCTGTTAACACTGCTGCTACCATTGCTTCGAGTATACCAAAATCACTGTAATATTTAGAGTGTGTTTGATGCATGAAGTGTTTTTTAATTAAAAATATATTTAAATAATAATTTTGTAGTGCTTTTTGTTTCATTAAATGGCGAACGCACATAGAACCTGTTTTTTTTTTTTTTTACAAGCTATAATTTTCTTCATAAAAGCAAGAAGAGGAGCCCATATGATTGGATCAAAACTATGAAGTTAAGTTACTCGAGAAGCAGAAATGAAAGCTGACATGCAAGAGGCGAAAATGTATGTGATAGTGAAATTCAATGTTGGGTTGATTATTCCCAAATCTTTCATATCTTACAAACTAATAATCAAGATTGTCAGAAGAACAATGAAATAGATTAATACCCTAATCCCTCTAACCTAGGACTCTCTCCCCTCTCCAGAGAGGGAGAGAGAGAGAGAGAGAGAGAAAAAAAACACTATAAACTCTTTGTTTCTCATTCAAACAGTGTAGTGTTGTTGAATGGTCTCAATGTCAAGCCCCTTGAGTTTCACCACTGACTCCACATGACCCTTGAGCGTGTGAAGCTCCCTCAGCCTGGAACAAAGGAGACCATGAGTGGAATTAAGATATGTAGGCATAGATAGGGAAGAAATTGCTAATAGTGAAAATCAAAGGCTTCGGAGATCATTACCGAGCGACCTCAGCGCGCCTCTTGGCATGTTCAGCGATATCATGTAACTCTCTGTAGTTGCTCTTATCATTGAAAAGTTCTGAGCCTTCGGGAGGATGCAGTCCACGAATGGTGCGTTGATCAGCAGCCCATGGCGCCATCCTCTCTCGTTTTCCGTACTCCTCCTTTGAGGTGAAAGCTGTCTGCATAATCAAGTGTAACATCGGTAAATATTAAACATAGGGGAGAAGGTTTCAAGATGAAACTTGACATATCAAAAGATTCATTAGTAAAAAACAAATGATCACACTGACCTTATTTTGGAGGAGATTATCCCAGGATTTGCTACTTAGAGCATAGCGGATTATGAATTTGAGGAAATCAAGAGGGATGTAGAAGATGATGCTGTAAAGCCAGATAACACCTGCCCATCCCCATCCAATTCCATGGATTCTCGCAAATCCCCAATTGGCATACACAGCGATGATTGTCGCAATCTTAATGGTAAACCAGAAACATTGATCATTAGGTTGTACTTCTATAATATGCACACACACACACACACACACACACACAAAAAAAAAAACCTGGAACGAAAAGTTCTAAACAACTCACCAGTTGTGCCAGGACAAAGGCAATCAAAAGGTAAATTCCAGGGCGTTCGACATAAGACCAGCTTCGGGACCTAGTAACGAAAATGAGTGCCTGGCTAACAATACTCACTTGAAGGTATACAGCTGATGTTAGCTCGTAATGGTTGTTCCGGATGGACCTAACACCAAATTTATCCTGCGAATATTGTCAGTGTGCTATCATTATTAGTACTACAGAAGACTATATAGCAGTGACAAACTGGCAGAAGGAACAAACATTACAAGTTGTTATATGCTTTACAGAAATATAAACAGCATGATAAAACCATGTGCTAGTTGTAAGGTTTGTAGTAATTCTTACAGAGAAGAAGTCAGAACTGTGTACAATCCAGAAGAATACAACGGTCATTAAAGCTAAGTAGGTGCCTAGAATGACACCAGTAGCAAAGATCTCCTTAAGCTTCCAGGAATCAGGAAGTGGAGATGGTTTCACTCTGTCTTTGGAAATAGTCATGATCGTCCCATCATTAAGTATGGCAATTATCAGAACCATGAAAGGAGAAAAATCAAATTTCCAAATTAGAGCGAGGAGCAGAAAACCCAGCACAATACGGATGGTTATAGTCACTGCATAGATGGTGTAATTCTTCATTCTCTGGAAAATGGCTCTGCTTGTTAACACAGCACTCACTATGACACTCAATCCTGGCTCTGTCAGGACAATGTCAGATGCACCACGTGCTGCATCAGTTGCATCGGCCACTGCAATTCCGATGTCTGCCTTCTTCAGAGCAGGCGCGTCATTTACACCATCTCCAGTCATCCCGCAAACATGCTTCCTAGCTTGCAGCCTCTTCACAATCTCATACTTGTGCTCTGAATATTTGATCATTAATTAAATTCATCGATATGTTTTTTATGCATAAAATGAAAAAACTAATATTATTTACTTCTTGATGCAGAAAAGGCAAGATGAAAAACTCCAAAATGTTGAATAAATCCATGTAATGGATGCTGATAAAGGATTTAATTTCTAAGAGGATCTAGTTTTTTGTTTATTAAAAGAAAATAAACTTAGATGCTGCGATAACGAGGGAAACATCGAACAACGTGGGAAGCATCAAGATCCATGTAAACAACATTAATCATATTGAAACAGTAGAATTTAGTCCAATTACCAGGGAAGACACCAGCAAAGCCATCAGCCTTTTCAATGAGTTCATCAACAGGAAGGGCTGCAGTTGACTCATCCGGGTGCTGCCCAAGGAGGGCAGAAGAGGGATACATGTTGGTTCCCATTCCAAGCCTCCGACCAGTCTCCTTGCCAATTGCCAGCTGATCACCAGTGATCATCTTAACATTGACACCTAGGTTGAGGGCACGAGTAATGGTCTCTGCACTGTCATGCCTAGGAGGATCAAAGAGAGGCAACAGGCCCACAAATTCCCATGGTCCTCCAGGGCTTTCCTTGGTTTTCTCTGGGACAATCTGCAAAGACAAGATGTCTAAATCAGATAGAGTTCCATGTATCAGTAATTACTTCAACACACAATTCTGAGGAAACGAGAACATGAGCTCACTTGTCTACAAACAGCCAGGGAGCGGAGGCCTCGTTCAGCATACTTATCAATGATGGCATGAGCTTTTCTTGCTACATCTTCCCGGAGGTTGCACAGTGCAATGATCTGTTAGGAGATTTTAAATGCATTTGACGTTATAGTGTGGTAAAAGGGTGGGAAGAAGAAGGAATACGAGGCAATAGATGATCTATAACCTGCTCGGGGGCGCCTTTGCTAACTCGGTGCCAATGGCCATCAGGGTCGATATATGTTATAGCTGTACGCTTTTCCACTGGATTAAATGGCAAGAAATGCACCTCAGTGATGCTTGCTCTGGCCTGCGGAGTGAAATAAATTCATAGTCAGGCATTCAGTTATTTTCAAAGGTCATAATAACCCAACACTTGACATAGTCGGTGAGGTAAACAATCAGTCGGAGAGTAATGCTTTCTTGACAAGTTACAAGCTAGGGAAAATAAGCTTAATTGCCAATAAAGTAAGATGAAAGTGCAGCAAGTTAGCTCCAGTTAAATAAAAAATACATACCGAGGATCAAAATGTGATTTAAAAAGTCTGATCCTACTTCTCTCTTCTCTACTATGATGCTGCTAGTCATCACCTCATCCATTTTTCTCTATTCAGCGAGATTATTTAGAAGATTGTGTTGCTAATACTGTGCAGCACCTTAATAAAGTGTTCACAATACTAATCCTTTTCTTTTTTATCGGCCCAGTTTTTTAAGAAATTTAAAGTTAGGAAGCACAGCATATTAGTGCCCTCAGAAGTCAGAAGGCTTGTCAAAGTATTTGCATGTCTCAACTGTAACATTACCTCCTTGGGATCCGCCAACATCCCAACAATACAAGCATCGATAGCATCCTGATTCTCGATCCTGGAGGCCCTAGCGCCCAGTAAAATCACATTGTCTTGGTCAACATCGTTAGCAAATACCTGAAAAATAAACAAAAACATCAATAATCAGTGAGCCCAGAAGAACAAAATATTGGGAGGGATGACGCCCAAGAAAAAGATAATCACATGATATACACTTAATGGCTGTCTTCCATCCTAAAACTGATGAATTCCGCATCACTTTAATAATAAATGGTGATGTCCTGGACTTTCACTTATAAATTTTTTGTGTACTAACCTCGACCAAGCTCTTGTCTACTGTAAGTTTGTTAAGAGTGAGGGTGCCGGTCTTGTCACTGCATAATACATCCATTCCAGCCATTTCTTCAATAGCTGTCATCCTCTTTGTGATAGCACCTTGCTGTGAAAGCCGGTGGGATCCAATGGCCATTGTCACTGACAACACGGTTGGCATGGCTATAGGGATTCCTCCAATAAGAAGCACCAAAATATTGTCAATACCATCCCGGTACTTGCGGCTCTGAATTGGCCACATTACGATTGCCTCTATGATTATTCCCACTACAATGGAGACTATGCAGAAGTTTCCAATGGATGTCAACACCTGATCAAACCATATCACCATCAAGCATCCATTAGAAAGAAAAGATGAAAGTTAGAAGATACTTGAAAGTGCACAAATGGAACTTTAGAACCTGCAATGGTGATGTTTGTGATTTGCTACTAGAAATTCTAATAATTCGAATTTTGTTCCTTCAAAAAACAAAACATCTGCTAACACCTTAGAATAATACATAATCTATAATAGTTAATGATTTAACACTTAGTAGATTAATTGATAATTTCTGGAGCTGATTTCAAATTATGGAACAGTTTTGACAATAATTGCATGCTCTTTCTCGTCTTTCTTTATCAAGTACTAACTTCCTTCTGTTGTTTCTTTATCCCCAGAGTCTACTGCAAAAAAAATTCCCAGTTAGCCCTCCAGACTCAGTACCTTTTGGAAATGCCCCACTTGATTGGTGCTGTCTACGAGATGAGCAGCTTTACCAAAAAAGGTGTGCACCCCAGTGGCAATCACAACAGCTTCAATCTCACCATGCTTGCAAGTAGACCCAGAGAAGATTTCATCACCTGGTTTCTTTGTAACTGGCAAAGACTCACCAGTGAGAGCAGACTGATCAATTTTAAGCGGGTCACCCTCCAGCAGACGAGCATCTGCTGGTATAATGTCCCCCAGCTTTATGCTGATTACATCTCCCGGAACCAAGACAGCAGCCTCATGCTCGATCCACCTCCCATCTCTCAAAACCTGTAAACAAAATTATTAACATTATTAAAAAAAATTTGTAAAGAATAAATGTCATTAGTTTTTGTACTTGGGTACCTACAGACTTCCGAATTAAGCGAGAGAGTGAGATGTTGGTATGCAAATATTATACCTTGGTTTTCAGGGCGAGACCTGCCATAAGAGCTGCTGCAGCGTTGCCTGCACTATTTTCTTCTACGAAACTTATAGTTGAGTTGATAAGAAGCAATACCACAATACCCACAAAGTCTTGCCAGTCTGGTGGCTTGCCCTGCATTTATATTAATTCACACAGACAAATAAAAATTAAACATTCATGAACAAATACAGAGACATAGAAATGCAAATTAACCTGTCCGTTTGCAAGAACAATGGCCACGACAGCAGCACCCTCCATGACCCATGAGAGTGGGTTCCACATAAAACCCAAGAATTTCAAAATCTTGCTCTCCTGTTCCAAGCAATCCAGCTTATCAGTTCCATCTTACAGCTTCAATATTAACAGCAAAATAAATAAATAAATAAAAGATTAAATTATCGTTTTTTTTTTTTTTTTGCCTTTCTCTCTTCTAGCTTGTTTGGACCAAAAATTTCAAGCCTCTTCTGGCCTTCCTCTGTAGACAAACCGTCTTTCGTGCATTGCAATCGTTGAAATACTTCCTCAACTGGAATACGCTCCTGTAGTTAAATTCCAAAACCAATAAGCAACCACCGTTAATAAATAAATAAATAAAAATCTACTAAAACCTCAAAACAAAAGCACAAAATTTCAAACGAAGTTTATTAACGCATAAGCAGAACTCTGATGTCTTGGAAACCAAACAACAAAACACCCCCAGTCATTAATGGCAATAAAGCGAAGTTTATCAGTATCTGTGTGTGTGTGTGTGTGTGTGTCGTAAACATATCTTGAAAGCAGAGGCAGTAAGCTTACGTACGTAACAAACATAAACAACAACAACAATATAAAGCTTCGAAAAAATGGCGTAGCCAAAACCAAACAAGACGATTTATATCATGAAAGCAGAGACTCGTAATCAACACGTTATCTGCTACGATCTAGAAGTAATATATATGGTATCATCATCAACTATACGTACATAAAAAAATAGAATAAAAGAAAAATAGGAGGAGGAGTCTCACTAGGTCGACGTTCTCGTTTATGATTTCCTGCAAGCTGAGGCCATTGCCAATGGCGGTGGCTGTGCCGTCGGCAGACATATCTTCGATCGCCAACCTCGCAATCCTTCAGCAAAACCTAGCGCTACAGCACATTGCACGCACAGAAAAGATTTTAAGATTAAGAGAAAAGAAAAGGAGAAAGTCTCTGCGTCACTCTTTGTGATTTATAAGCAGAGTTGAAAATCAGTTTAAGTTTTTGAGGAGTCTATTTGGTGACGTTTTAGAAAAGCACACTCTCACCAGTATTAGGACTTCTCTTACGTACTCTTTCTTCTTTTTGAATCCATCCCAAATTCGAAGCGAGCTACCTGGACTCTTGTGGGTCCCCTTTATTCTCGGTCTTTTATTTATTTCTTAAATATTATTTTCCTTTTCTATTCTCACATCTTCTTGCTAGTTAATTTCCTGATTTTATAACCCGGCCCGGTTGACCGATGAATCCAGTGATATGCCAACTCAAAGCTTGCTGTGGACTTGATTTTATTTTTAATTAGCTTTCTTTATTAAAATATATTATTTTATGATTTTTTAAATAACAATTTATTTTTTAAAATAATAATTTACGAGTCAACTGGTATAATTCACAAACTAAGCCTTGACTCAAGCTAATTTTGAGTTATATTATGATTGTGTACTGATATCAAGATTTTTGGTCGCTTACGTGGAGAAATATTTCACATCTGTGATAAAAGTGTAAACAGTTTGCTCATGTGGCATTGAGTGATTGGGTGGTGTTCCGAGGTTTCACTAAGGGGGTGTGACTCTGTGCGGCAAGATACTAACAACGTAATTCTTCTCACGAGAAACGTGCGTGCATGCAAGGGTCTCGGGAAAGTTTTTTTTTTTTCCTTGGAAGGAAATTGTGAAGATATCAGTGGATTGAAATTGAAGTTGAAATTAAAAAATAAGGATAAAACTAGAATTAGATGAACAATTGAACTGAATATTACCAAGTTAAGCTAGTTTTTTTTTTTCTTGAAATTATAGAGTAAATTGATTTCATTTTTTAAAACAATTAATCTCGTTAAAAAATAAAATAATAACGATGTTGCTTCAGGTCAGGTCATGAAACGTAATAGTTTTTTGGGTGTTTGAGAATATAGTACCAGTTGCTTTTCAAAGTGTTTTTAACTCGAAAATATATCAAAATAATATTTTTTATTTTATAAAAATTATTTGACATCAGCACATCAAAATAATATAAAAACACTAAAAAATATTAATTTAATATTAAAAATATATTTTTAAAACATAAAAACAAACAAAATTTTAATTATAAATCAAAATATGATGTTTGTATTTAGTGATTATATTCTCAGCAATAAATAGTTTTCAGCAAGATAGTTCGGAATCACAACGCTGAACCATGAGGCCCATCAAGAGGCACTGGCCCTTTCCTTGATGACACAGAGAGATGTTGGTCTTCCAAGCACTTTGCCCTTGTTCTTACAGGCCCAAAGAATGCACACATTGAAATGGGCCTGAGGTACAGGCTTATCCTTTTTTTCTTTTCTTTTCTTGTTAGATGTTAGGGATTACATCGATTTCTCAGAATAATATGCTCATTTAACATACACAGGAGAAAAATAAAAAGGAGTTTTATAGTGAAATTTAAATTTTATATAGTGCATGTGTGCTAATTTTCTTTTTTTCTTGAATTTTCATCTTTGTGGAGAGATGACGTGAGTGTGGATCAGGGAATCAAATATAAAATGTTAATAAACTTATGAATTAAAAATTCAGTAATGATAATCATCTAGTAGAGTCCAATGATAAGAATTTAGGATTAAGAGGTTTGTTTCCTCTTTGGTTTTATGTTCGAGTCCTGTTGTTGTTAATATAATAGTCACTGGAGGCTTATATGGTCGTTAACTTCATGGCATGTGGGATTAGTCGAGGTGCACGCAAACTGGCCCGGACATCCACGTTAATAAAAAAAAAATTCAAGTAAGGAAGAATCAATCTTCCTATCTCTATCAAGGATTCTAAATAACTTT
>Ga0307515_10009893_pt1 | contig 18364 bp, 19 predicted proteins | sample 17_EM_MG_FD_194513 | JGI IMG/M metagenome (GOLD analysis project Ga0307515, IMG submission 194513) | Populus trichocarpa ectomycorrhiza microbial communities from riparian zone in the Pacific Northwest, United States - 17_EM | ecosystem: Host-associated > Plants > Roots > Unclassified | place...
ATATACCCAGGATGGCTACCTTGATACGCACAAAATCGGAAGCTGTACCCACAATAGAAAATGACTTGGCTGCCTCGGTTCCAGCTCCCTTTCCCGCCTTCGCTCGAGTTCAGTCGTCGCGAGGAGCTCCCTCGATTCTCCTGTCTCAACCCCAACAGCAAGCTTCAACCCAACAGCCCATCGATGTGAATGTGGACGTCTCACAACAGCCGGCTCTGCCCGTTGGTGTAGAAGTCGCAGAAACCGTGGAACTTGGTAATACATTGGTAGGTTGGAGCCCTTCACGGCGATGTCTAGGCTCATTTTCCCGATCTGTAGGAGGATCAAGTGCCCTCTGTTACAGTTGTCACCCCTTTGAACATCCAAACCACAGAGGCAATCACCAAAGACACCGTGAGTCTGATCCATTTCTGCATATCGGGCTCTCCAGCACGAAGCACAACGAGTATTCGTTATGGACCGTCTATAGCGAGACACTTCCTTCTCGACCTCAAGCATTTGATGGTACATTGCGACAGGAGACGTCGTACCAGACCAGACCTCATGCTCTCAATCACCCCTCTACTGAGCAGATGGTAGCTTCACCATCACCTGTCTCAGAGAATGAAGCAGTGATGAACAGACCCCTCGCTGCCGGCCTCAAGGGACTGAACTCAATATCTCCCCCTGAGGTGGATCCCCTTATTCTATCGACACATACGCAGTGCTCCTTTGACATTCGTTTCCCTCATCACCCTCTGGCATTCTTCTTGGCAACTGAATTCATGGCTAGGTGACTGACTTATGTTCCTTGACAGAAGAACGATGTTCTACCTTCGATAACACATGTTGAGCACTCGAGTGTCACAATCCTCAATACGTTGCTAGCCGGTGCGCAACCCAGCGCTCAATGGATGCCGATCCCTCCCGTACGGCGACACTCCATGCCAGCTTCTCCATACGCCGCAGAGTCTTCTTTCACAGCAACTGCCCTCAGTATTCTTATCTCCAACCTGCGAGAACAAGCAGGCGAAGCAGAAATGGTTGAGATTCCATCTTCGACGGACCAGATATCCCTCCTCACAGAACTCCAGTATCGTGTGCAGATCCTAACACGGTCGTCAGCGTTGAGCACGGTCGACAGCCAACTCGCTACTTCTCTGGTCTCCCTCTTAACACACCTTGCCCGTCTCCCGACTGTCGAGCCCTCTGCCCTTGAGGCAGCCGATCCCGTACTTCTGCACTCACTGGAAGATTCAGGCGACCCATATGATACCCTTAGTCGTCAAGTCAACGACTTACAGGCTCGACGTGGCGAAGCGTCCCTTGACGTGCCTGCGTCTTCCATTCGAGCAATGGAGAGGACACTTCTCTGGGACCGAATTGACCGAGACCTTGAGGCAGTGTCGAGCTTGTGTCGAGGAAGGATATACGATCCCTTTGGAGATACCGCTGCCATCCCACCAGTCCGATCATCCAGTCCACTGCCGCCGCAGTACGACCCCGCGGATTACGAACTGCCGCAATACGAGTACGCAAAGTCTATCGAGGATGAGGAAAACCCTAGTTTGAAGGCCGGGGAACCCCGCACCTCAGCACAACATATCCCTGGGCTGAGTGAGAAGATGCGGATAGATTTGGATGCCGTGACCAGTGCCATTGATCGGCTGTACCTTGTCGCGCCACAGTTACATAACCAGCGCGTGGAGTTGAAACAGAGAAAGGTGGAGGAGTTGGAGAGGGCAAGGCATGCACGACCCAGGAACGCTGAGGGGAAAGGGAAGGGGAAGGAGAGGGACGCGCAGGACTTGGATGCGCTCCTTGGGATGATTGGCAAAGCTAGTTCAAGGAGGATGAATGACCAAGCCGTTGTGGTCTCTGACGAGATGCGATTGAGAATGGAGCTTGCGCGGCAGAGGGATGTGGTAAAGGTAAGCATACCCCTATCACGCCATAAGTGGTCACACCTACTGATCTGGTTCTATAATAGCGCGAAAAATTCGTCGAGCAACTCCTTTCGCATTCAGATGCCGGTCGTTTACACTCGCAAGATGCAGAGCTTGCCTCCAACCCTCGCATCAAAGACCCTGCACAGCTTCTCACCCTCCCTGAGTTCATTCGGGAGCCTATTCCCACAAGCTCAAAGTTCAAGAATCCCGAAGGGCTCTTGACGTTACCCGAGTTTATGCGCGAATCGGCAGCGGATCAGCGGTTACGGCAGCAACAAGAAGCACAAGGTGTATTGTCATCTGCCCCGCCTCCGCTCAAGTCGAAGAAGAGCGCGAAGAACTTGCTCAAGGGTCGCAGTCGGAGCTTGAGTGCTGGAAGTTGGCTGTTGGGGAGGAAGACCCCGGATATCAAAGCGGACGCGAAGAGTGGGGAGAGCTCGAGGCATGTCTCTCCCCCGCCTTCGAGAGGTGTGTACAGGTCTCGTTGATCCTCGATTTTAGCATGATGACACCCCATTTACAGCGGGCCTGGACATCACATATGTGGCCGAATACCAAGAGAATTTGCACAATGTCTATGTGATGCTAAGGCTGGGTGGTACCGACCTGCCAATGGATATCGAGGTCGAAATACTACCGACAACTGGTATGCCCATAGGCATGGGTGATCGACTGCTCGTCAAGGTTGGTGCTAGCTGTTCGCCACCACTCAAATTACCCGTCCCAGTCCAGCTCGGGAAGCAGTCTGTGCGCGCAGTAGACGAAAGCTTCGAGTTCCGGATCCTCGTACTGAATAACACCATCACCAACGGGGATTCATCGTCTACCGCGAGCCCTTCACTAATGGACTCGTCTCAACTCGAACAGCTGAAGCCGCAGACCTTCACTTGTACTTCCTGCTCCTTGCCATTGGTCCAGTCTAGCCGTATCGAGGAATTCAAAGACCTGCCGTCGGAGCATTGGCCCGAGTTAGTCGACGCATGGATGTGCCATCAGGACCAGGAGTTGTCCGAACGGCTTGTAAAGCATGGGAGCAATGGGTTCTGGCCGGAGGAGAAACAGTGCTTGATTGGAGGGAGCTACTTGCTTTTTGATGACGCTGTGATGGCCAGGAACAGCCTTCGAATATCCGAGGAGGAGGTCAAGGTGCGTCTCGCTCCAACACCGCTTCCCCCCCACTAGAAGGACGTAAAAGAAGGTCAACGCTCCCCCAAGTTGCCACGCTCTTGGCTGTTCTGCACGCGTCGCGTGGGGCCTTCGGGATCCGGCGGCAGCATGTGGTTCAGTAGGAACCGTGGCGTCCTACGAGCGCTTGGCTGATACCAATTGTCCGAGAGTGGAAGGCTGAGCTATCAGCTTTACACCTTGCTAAACAACTTTCGCGTACTGAGGCCCACGTTGCGAATGCTACACGCGAGGGGACATGTTCATTCTTATTCTAACATTAGCTATTCGAACTAACGAGGTTCGCGTTGCAGGGAAATGAAGGGTGGCGACATGTCCGCTGTCTGTGTGGTGCTGTCGTGGGTAGGAGTCGACCATCCCCTATCTCTCAGCGAACAGTTTACCGATTGGCCAAGTACTCGTTACGACCTGGGACTCCAGGAGTAGAGTAAGCTGCCCTCCGCTTATGTAGATGGTCTATCTGATCCATGCCACACAGGCCGATACGGATACCCCTGTCTGCGTTTATCGTGGAGGATATGAACGAACTTGTGCGCGCACACGCGACCTATCGTTTCATCCTGTGCGACGAAGAAGATGAGAAGCCGCGGTTGTTGGTACGTCTCGAACCTGTTGGATCTGAGAATTAGTATTCTCACACGGATCCGCATAGCTCTGGCTGTTCAAGCCCAGCATGCGGCTGGCTTATGCCACCTCCACACATTCTTTAATCCCACGAGCCAGCTCCATCAGGGGCGCCAAGGTTCTCTTCAAGATCATTGGGCCTGGAGGGGTTCCAACGCCAGACTTGAAAACGTACGTCCATTGTCATCAGCGCTTTCGTCCCACCACGATCTGATATCACTGTGTCCAGGACTATCGATAAATTCCCCACGTTTGCTCAGGCAGAACATTTATATTACCCTTTAGACGTTTGTCGGAGATTGGCGGCTTTGTTGAGGGAGACCAACGCTACATATCCGCCGAACCGTCGAATCATGAGCGGTTTGGACGTTGGGTGGCTCTATCGTGCTTGAGATGTCGATAAACACGCCGATTGTTTCTCGTTCAAGCGATCCCAGTGATTTTTCTTTAGGTTCCCTGTTGGCCAGGGGTGTCCGTCATTACAACGATGGTGTAGCTATATTTGTCTCGAGGTTATATAGTTTCTATTGATAGGATGAACTGTAAGGCTCGTCTTTCGACGCCCATTTCATTCGTAACCGAACGTGAGCCTGTAGCACCGTCAGAGTTTCATATCATAGACACCATTAGTGACCACCGATTACACAGTGAATTGGAAAGATCGAGCAGGCTAATAAACCGCTCCGCAAAAGAATACAACGTCCCTCTCTACACTAGGAATTTGGCACTATTCATCTATTTGCGGGGCTTGGTTAGGGAATACTGGCTGGCGGAAAAGCGCTGTTGAAAATATATATCTAACAACTATAGCACTCGAAAAAGTATGAACCTTAGCTTTTGGCCATCATCTGGAGTCGGCCACTGGCCCAAACCACAGATAGTCAGTTGAATAAACGTCCTCTAAGTTCCAATTACCCAAGGTGAGGGCTTCTGCATCATGTGGTTCTTATCATATGGATTGTGTCAAATTCGTTCAATTGTTACTGCATATGCTCGCTTACCCTGGACATTATTCGTGGGGCTTGACAATGATTATCACCCGACTTGTGCGTGGAAAGCTGTAGGATTACTCTTGTGTGGGCCTAATACACAAAGCTACACAAAAACACCCCCTGGTTGTGCATTGTTATTTCACATGCCAGGGAACTTGTCCTTGATATACAAGTATATGTAAATGAGTGCGGAATAACAGATAGAACCAGCAAATAACCATTCTCCTTTGTGACTGGTGCACCTGAGTTAGCCTTGCCATGGGGTTTTCTTGTCTATTTCGTGCGTGTGGTCGAACACTTGGAGCAAAGCTGGCGAAATCGAATTGTAGTCACTCTGCTCATGTACTACTTTGGTTCCACTTGCGTACTGCTCGATCACTGGATCTGTCAGCAATGCAATTGGGAGGTCTCTCGATCGCCATCCGGGGTCCATCTAGCGCTAGCGTGCTGGGTCAGATAGCAGGCGGCAACCAGTAAAGGTTCTAGGCTACCTGAGGATCGGGTCTGTTGACTAGTATAGATATACCATCATCTCTGACCTGTCGTACAAGGTGTGCGCCGTGTTCCGACTCAGCCCGACCTGTACTCATCTTGTTCACCCCGTATCGGCGACTCCTAGTGCCGTGTCCATGACTACCTTGACTGGTTTCGCCGTCTATAAAAGGTCCTAGTTGCAGGTGAGCTGGTGAGTTTGCGTGTACATGTTCTCATATCCTATGGTAGTGAATCCTCTTAGGAATTACTCTATAGGCAGCCTGCTACCGCATACTGAGCCTTGGCTCCTTTAGTCCTCCAACACTATACTACCTACATGAGGGCAAGCCCTCTTCCTGGTTTCTAGTGTTCCTGGGCATAGTACTAGAAGGTTCCCAATGCCTTTCTTCAACCCTACGCGTCCAGTACTAACGCGCAATTGCTTGTCCTTGCGTGATTCGATCTACTTCTGCAGACCGATAAAACATGATCGGTGATATAATTGCAATAAAGAACGGTTTGCGTCTCAGCTTCTTTTGAACATAGTATACACGATGGCTAAGTACTAGGCTAGGACAGGATGAAACTCTCGAACGTCAGACGGGAGGGAGCAACTGAATAACTAAGACACTAAATGAGGAAGTCATGCGAAACAGCGAAACAGAGCAAGAAGGAGAAGCGTTCGAACCAGTGTCCGCCACGGCATGATCCAGATAAGGAAAGAACTAGAACCCCCCTTGGGAACTGAAGCTACCTTTCCTCGTGCCAGTCGTACTGCCCGCAACACTTGGTGAACCCGAGCTCATAGCCACCATTCCTGCCCTACCTAACGCCAACGAGGGAAGCCTAAACCGACTTTCTGTCGGCGTACCACCACCGGTGCTCGAGGCAGAAGAAGCGGAAGGTAGGGACGGTAGAGCAGTTGTAGGTGAAACGCCATCCGGAGACTGTGGAGTGGCTGAAAGTCGAGTGCTGCCTTGTGATGACTCTTTGAGAAGAAATTCAACCCACATTTGGGAGAAGGACTATGGCGGACGTCAGTTTTCGCTCATGCCAACTGAAAAACAGACGAGGGAGAGTGACCCACCTCGCTCTCTTCAACCTTCTCCTCCATAATCCTTCCTTTACCTCTGGCTCCATTACCTGCGGTCCCAGACCGTTGCAACCCCGCACGCTCGCGTTCCTGATCTGACCACTGCAATATGCTCGCCATCAGACCAAGCATTTCAAATCGCTTGGGGTCTGCACGGGGCGTAACAATGAATTGGAGCAGTACGTTGGTGATAAGCCGCCGGTCAACAGAGGTATCGGCTGCATTTCGGCGGAGCCGCCGGAGAGCCTCCATTAGGTGTTCGTTGAGTGTCACGGCTGGATGGCCACCCCAGGTGCGTCAGTCAAGGCGAGCTAAAAGGAGAGAGTATACAGACCTTCGTGACGTAGCTTATCGTTGGTGGCTGTCTTCTCCTTAACTTCCTTTTCCAGTTCAACTACTCGTTGGGTGCTATTCGTCGCGTCTTGAAGTTCAACTTCGGCATTCAGCGCTCTGACTTTGAATTCGGCGAGGGATTGCTCAAGGGTATTGACCCTCTGTACATATGACGTCTTGATGGACTGGATATCTCGATCTTGTGCTGTAGCTAGTGTAAGCTACGAATCTCAGCGACGTCATTTTGCGCGAGAAACTCACTCGCTTGAAAATCTTCGAGCACGGACTGTAAATTCGCTGCGCGCTCCGCCTCACGTTCACAAAGCTCTGCCTCACGTTCTCGAGATTGTCGTTCCAGCTCGAGGTCGCGTCGTAGGTTCGCACTCTCCGCTCGGGCATTCTCGACAGCCACTTTCTCCTCCAGCACCGCTCTTTCCCATTCGTCTCGCTCGACTCGACATTGTTCAAGTTCACTCCGCAGCTCATGCACCTCCCGCTGCAAAAGGTTTGATTCATGGGCAGATTCGTCCAGCGCCCGGGATCGTAGCGCATCTAATTCGCGGGATGTACGGTCTAGGTCTGAGTTTGCTGCCACTAGTTCTGAATTGAGCGTGTCTATTGTAAGGTGAAGGTCCTCGGTTTGGGCGGTGAGTGACTGGATTGTCTGTTCGCGCCGTTCGAGTTCATCCTGTCAGGGGAGTCGTCAGTAGAATGGATTAGATGAGTGAGCAAAGATAGGGTGACCAGATAGAATATGACGGGACATGTCCGAGGGGTAACCAGAAACGTACAGCATCCTGCTTCAGCTTCTGGCCTATCTTACTCTTCATTTCAGACAGGCGGTCGAGCAGAGTTCGGTATTGCCCCTCTAAGAGCTCTTTCTCCTCTCGTGTGCGAATTAGCTCCGCTTGGAGGTCTTCCACTGTGCCAACATCGCCATTGTGGAGTGAACCATTGGGTGCTAGGTCTACAGATAAGTCTTTGTGGACGCCATTTGCTTTAGGAGTAGGAGGGTTGTCGATATGTAGGGCATCGAATGTGTCAGCAATCGGCAGGGCCATCGTGGCAGAGTTCAAGAGTAGATTTCAAGGGTTTCAAACTTCTTCGACTTCACCACATTGCTATGGACCTCCATCGTCTGGCACAGCGAGCAGCAACAAGGGCAGTCACTCGCTCTTTCTCACGTGTCCAAACTCATCCTGCGCGTCTGGCGCGCCTCAAGTCGTCCGGGAGTAACACTGGTCCAAAACCAGAAGAAACACCTAACGGGTTCGACAAGGACGAACCTATAAAATACGAAAACCAACAGGAAACATGGAAAGAGTCCTTCCTTACTCCCTACATGTTCAAATACCCGATGCTGCAAAAGACCGCGAAAACTATTTACAACGGCCTCGGGCTGTACAGCAAGCAAAACGACGCGGTTCGAAGTTCGAAATACTGGTACATGGGGTGTGCTGAACGGGATATCATGGAGCGAGACTTTTTGTACAAAGGTCCGCACACACCTCCAGAGGATTCACCCAGGGTCTAACACGTATCCGCAGAATGTCGAATCCCGCAAACCTTCCACTCCTGGTTCCAAGTAACAAATCTCCACGTCTGGCTGCTCACAGTTCGGTTCCGCGCGCTCCCCAAACCACACGGGAGATTCTTTCTCCAATCCCTCGTCGACTTTTTCTTCCAAGATATTGAAGACCGCCTACGTGCTCTGCTTGGCCCGCGAACGAGCGAACGGACGATCCAGGGGTACCTCAAAGAGTACCGTGAGCTGTACAACGGTTCGCTCATCGCGCTCGACGTGGGTCTCGTAGGTGGCGACTGGGAGCTTGGTGCGGCCGTGTGGAGGAACCTGTTCGATGCGCGTGGGTGGGACTTGGCGGGGAAGCGGGACGACGAGGGAAACGTCATCCCTCCCTCCTCATACGTCCCCACATCCTCCTCCACGGGTCGGAAAGAAGATATCCTGGCCACCGACGGATCAGTCTATGCCTCCTCACTGGCAAACTACCGCGAACTCGCTGCCGAAGAACAAAAGCGCCTCGCACTGGCTGACCCCGTGCTCGCTCACATGCCGTATCGGATTTATCTGTTCACTGCGTTCCTGAGGAGGGAGCTGAAGCGTCTCGAGCAAGTGAGCGATGAAGAGATCCTCGCTGGAGAAGGGTTTAGGAGCGGATTTTCGTTAATTGCCCAGCCTGGGCAGGACGGTGTCGATGCTGCTGGCTTGAGCGAGAAGGAGGTGCAGACGTGGAGAGTGCAACCGCTCCCTTGGGAGATTATGGATATGGAAGACGGAGAGGTGACGAAGGCATAGGCTGAACGAAATGGTTGGTCCTACCTAGCTTGAATAGTAGTGGATTCTGACGCCTCTACACAGATATAAGACTTGAAAGTGATGTCAACTATCGTAGCATGTTGCAAATAAAACGATCTTTTTTGCCAACTGGACACACTTTCCTCTAAAATAGAAATGCTTGCCTTTCTTGGACGAACTGGCAGCGATATCCCCATGGAAGAATCAAATGGTCTAGTCTATACAGTCACAAATCACGAACGGCAGGTATACCAAGCATACTTGTATGAAGTCCTTCACTTCATCAATAATTAGGAGCTGTGGACCACCTTTCGACGTCCTTAAGGCTCACTCGATGGCGGCAGACATTGCTATGAGTATTGGGGTTAGAGCGTCTTGAATATCGCCCTCGGGTCTACCTCACTGCATGCTTATATCGCCTGCAAAACCTTTTAAAGACATGACAAGATGGACTGTTGTCCGGTGACCTAATCCATCTTCAGGTATCGTTTACGGTGGCGGTGTGTCGCTCCAAGATCCAGAACCTCCGACGTAGGAACGCGCGAGTGGTCGAATAGGGAAGTGCTTACTCTACAACCACCAGTAAACACGCACATTCCTTGGATTCGATAAAACCAGCCTTCCGAAGTTCAATAACTTTTTTTTTTCACCCGAGGGGGCCCCCATACTGTATACTGTATATACAGCTCCCCAAGCGCAACCTTGGAGCAAGGGCACCACCACCACCACCACCACTACCACCACTACTCGCCCGTCAAACGGCATCAAGAAGATGGATCATCCTCCCAGGGTTCCTCCCAATCCAAACTCCCACCAAACTTTCTAAAAATATCACCATCCTCGCCACTCACCCACGCATCCCCTTCCCCAAGCGTCCACACCTGGCCACCGAGCAGCTCCTCCGGGCCATCGAGCTGCCCGAGGTCCATCTTCCACTCGCGCAACAGCGCCAAGAGGGCCTCGTCGTCCCGGGGCTTCTGCGCGAGCAGCCGCTTCGGTGGTGTGGGCGGGTGCGTCGAGTAGACTTCGCGGCCCATGTGGACGTGGGTCAGGTACTCGGACAGGGGATACCGGATGGTGTAGCGAGAGGATTTAGCCCTATTAGATTTCCTCGGTTTCGGCTTCGGCTTCTTCTTCGGCTTTTTCCCCTCATTCGTCTTTTCTTCCTCTTCTTGTTCGCCACCGACTGCGATGATCTGCGCCTTCTTGGAAGAAGTAGTAGTGGTAATAATAGTAGTGGGCTGCACGTCCTCCCCTTGGATGAGTTTAATCACGTTCTCGATAGAGCCGTACTCCTTAATAAGCTTGTGTGCCGCTTCCGGTCCGAGGTTCTTGATTCTCTCCGTGAAATCCGTCCCGAGCAGGAGCGCAAAGTCGATGTACGCCTTGTGAGTCGGGATCTCCAAAGCCCGCCGGACTTCAAGCCCAGAAATAGTCACCAAAGTCGACTCCTTCATTCGGTGCGAGGTGATGTTACGGAGCATCGTTGCACCGTGAATGAGGACATCCTAACCAATCTGTTAGAGAGAGAGAGAGAGATGGTTTTCATAAAGGAAAGGGTCACTCAACTGTGTCTTCGGTCGCTACGAAGTCCCCATTACCTTCCAGGACGAGGGCACTGGCCACCGCCTCGGCTTCCTCGCCTCCTTCGGTGACTACGACCGGTACACCCATCGCTTGTAGGAGACTCCGTGCTTCTCGATACGTCCGATCCGTAGGCGCGTCAATCCTCCGTTTGTACGACGCCGCCATGGCTTCAGAACGTTGCTCGACATTATGAAATGTCTCCTCTGCTTGTTTCACAAATTGGGCCGGGGTTGACGGGCCTGCAGTTTGAGGTGGTTGAGAAACGTCGTGTTGAATGGAGTCCATTTCAACCACTGGACCTAGAGTAGTGCCTACTGCCTCCACTGAGGCTGCGCTTTGGTCTACGGGAATACCATTCGGTGGTTGGTCGGGCGGGTGCGATAGCATATTAGCGGGTGCGGTATCGTCATTCCGTAGAGCCGGTGAGGACGAACTAGCGACGGAAGACAGTAAGGACCAAGCCTCGGACTCCATATCCATCAGCTCGACCTGATACTTGGATGCACGCAGAATAACAGACGGTTCGTCTTCACCAGGTATGGACTTGCACGACCCATCTGCGCGTGTTTTGTCATTGGGCGAGTCTACGCTCGGACCTGGAGTCGCCGACAAGAAGATGGGCACGTCACCAGCCGCCGCGGAAGAAGATTCAGACGACGTGAGGGCACCGTTAAACGCAGAGACACTGTCCTGGTATTCCTTGTATAGCTTTGTGAGTGCATCAGCGATCGCCTCTAAGGACTCTTCTTCCTTCTCTGGTGAAAATTCCTTGGGATGTGAAGTGGGTTCTTCTTGAACGAGAGGAGTGACCTTAGGTGATACGGAAAGACGATCGGAGTCGCCTGAAGCGGGTGGCAGCGCTTGCGTTTGCGTTTGCAGCTGCTCGACTTCTGAGGTTGCTACGTGGGCTTTGGTCTCTGTGCCGTCGAGAGGAGGACCAGGTGTCGGAAGACTGGTGTGCGATAACGGTACTGGTGCGCTTGCCTTTTCTGATTCCTCAGGTCCGCTTCCCTGCTCAGTGGGCTGCTCGGTGGGTCGGGCAGTAGACTCCGGTTCTTCCGGGGAAAGCAGAAGATCGATGATATCCGCCGGGTCATCCTGAACCTCGACTTCGATCTGCGGCTCGGTGGACCCGATCGCCTTTGCTGTCGAGGTGTCCATTATGGACCTTAGTTTGCGCGTGGCGCGTTTCTTTTCTTCGTCGGAGAGGCCTTTCAGGGCCCGAATCGTGTCGTGCATCTTGAAAAGGCGCTCGAGCCTCTGACCTTCGAGGTCGCCTCGCATGGCGGCGAGGACACGGTCGGCGCGTCTTTTCAAGACCTATTCACAGTCGGTATGATCGTTTTAATATCATTTTGTGCGCTCCTATGAAGGAGGTACACACCTCGCGCTTTTTTGCAGCGGTCCTCTCCTTGCCATCGAAAACACAGATGGGCTTGACTCCATGTAACCTCATATCGTTGACCATACGATACCACCCTACTATTACGCGACGTTTTAAGGGCGACTGGGCAAAGTGAAATCGTTGAGTGAGGAGGGTGCCATCGCTGGAGAGACACAGGCGTCAGAGACGGAAACCAACGCGAATGAGAAGATTCGGTATGTCAGGTGTCCGCAGAGGGAGATAGTCAGACTGGGTTAGGAGAAACTCACAAAATGACAGTCTTGCCGCTAAGCGCCTTGAGTCCGCCCTGGAGCTCTTTGAAGACCTCTGGGCTAGAGATATACTATGCTCAGTGCCCATAGAACAGTGTCTGATAACCTCTCCAAAAAGAATACATACCACTTTTTGGTCAAGAAAGGAACGAGCCCATTCACGCCCATACAACGAGTTGAGACACAATTAGTTGGCCAGAAGGTGCTTGTGAACTATGTAGGAGAGTACTAAATAGAAGTACGCGCGGAAAAACACGGTATTCAGAATGTTTTGTAATCGTGTTGACAAAAGCGGAAGGTTCAGGATCAGGATGTCGTGCTCCGTGCTCCTTTGACCTTTGACCGCGCTGCCACATGGGATGAAAACACATGATTTCGTCTGAGGAAGCTCAAGAGGTGCCTTTAATTCGATCCCTCCAATTACCACGGCCCTTCACGTGCACTTTTCGGGGTGCGTCTACTTGGCAATCGTTCTGGGTACTTGCACAATCAGAGTTTCGGACTGAAAACGCGCAATACCGATCCTAATCTTATCTCTATCCGACTCTGTAATCGGTCTCAATTCGAGCCCGTCACTGGCTCCACGGCTTTCGTCATAATTTATCGCAGCACCTTTGAGCTCTTACTCGATACTCGGGTACAAGCTCTACGATTCCTTTAATGGCCTTGGGGATTATGGGCTATTCCCCAATCCCCGTTGGCCGGATTTATTTATATATTTACTTTGGCACATTTTAAAATGCATCCTTTCTTGTCACAATGGGCCAATGGGCACGCCAGCTTAGGCGCTGAGACCCGCTCGCTCGCTCTCTTCCTCGTTGCTGGCTCTGTTCATTTGACCGTCTAGCCGCTTCTCATGCCCCATGGAATAAATAGAAATATGCCATGTTGCCTTGATGCTTTTTCCCTCGCCTGGCCTCAATCCACGTACACGTACACACAAAGAGAGCGAGCTCAGGCCGAGTTCTGGTGACACTAATAATGGGTATATTTGACGATCCACTGTGTGCTGTGTGCCCCGAGCCCGAGCTAGGCAACACAGATTGACTGAAATTGGCTTGTGGGTGGGTAAACTGGCTACCCGCCCACCTGCGTCACCTCGTGGCTTTCGTGCCGCCTCGCGTCTCGTCACCTCGTCACCTTCAGCCCTCCAGCCACCCACCCTTCCACCCACCCTGGACCCGTTTGTTACTTAGACTCCGACCACTTTCACCCTCCCTCCCGTCCTCCCGTGCGACCGTCGGTGCAGACCATGCCATCCACCACAAAGTCAACCCCATCCAGCCGTGCCCCGTCACGCCAGACAACTGCAACGATGCCCCTCGATACTGCTTCATCTTATGGTGGCACCCTCGTAGATGCCCCGGTCTACCCTCACGCTTCAACCGTCAAGTAAGTCGCCGCCACGGTCTGCCAATCGGCCAGGCCAAGTCGAGTGGCCGGCTCGCCTGACCTCGAGCTCACCTTCTTGCTTCCTATCGCTGTAGATCAACCGACTTGGAGATCACAATCAACAGTCCCCATCTCGAACTCCGATTCCCAAATGGAGAATTACCAGGTCCGATCGAACGCGTCCCCGTATTCACCACCAAAGATTCGATAGGCGGCACAATTGCCCTGAATCCTGACACATGTCCCACCAGCACACAGGCGAAGCTCACTGTAGCGGTAAGCGGTCACTGGACCATCCCAACTCCGCAATCGTCTTCGTCACGCGTCACTCTCCGCTGACTTACTGGCTCTCTAGCTCGAAGGTGCTTTCCACTGGTCAACACCCGTCACGAAGATGGCACCCGCCCCTCAAGTCCCATCACTCGGGATTCGTTCTCTCAGCAGGAGATCTACTGGCCCCCCCGTCCCCACCCAAACAACGATAGAGCACAAGCACATCTTCTTTTACACCTCCATGGACCTTCCAGTCTCCTCCTCTGACGTCTCCACCGAGAACGGTCCCTCCATGCTCGATAGCACCTTTTCACAGACCGCCATGGCGATGATACGTCGACGCATGAGCACTGGGAAATCAGATACGAGACCCGGCACGCGCAAACGAAAGCTCAGCCTCAGCAATCACATCTTCGGCAACAGCAGCAACACCGACTTGCACGCGCCGAACAACAGCAAGGTGCCCAGCGAAGCCCCGGGGATTCCCGCGAGTGGAAAGCCCAAGATTGTGAAGACGTTCCTCTTCCAGCTGCCGCTCAACGGCGATAAGGCGCTGCCCCCAAGTTTCAACCTGAAGCAAGAGGCACTCGAGCTCGCTGGAAAGGAGAGGGAACGGAGGAGCAGCGAGGAGGGATCGAACGAGTTTGGTGGGGTGGGGAAGGAGCGAGAATGTCTTGTGAAGAGCAAGCTGGTGGATGATGCGCGTGTCGAGTACAGGCTCACCGCACGGTGGGAGCTCGGTGGGTCGCTACACCTCTGGAGCCAGTGCGTGCATCCACGTTCTTTTTTTCGTGATCCCTCTCCTCTCCTGACACGCGTGTTTCACCAGACTAGACGCACCGTTTGTCTTCGAGCCTGGGTCCGACCCAGAGTCGATCTATGCTGCGCCAGCAAAGGCCAAGACGTGGACCGAACACCCCCTGCAAGCGTCCTCGCACTCTGCCCCACCGCGACCGACGCCCACGGGGGGGATCGGCCGCACGCTGAGCCTGAACGCGTCGAGCCCGCCGTTCAAGGTCGTGCTGACGCTCCCGAACCCGTGCGTCGTGCCGCGCGACTCACGCGACGCGAAGACGGACGTGCAGCCGGAGAGCCTCAAGTTCTTCATCGCGTACTCGACCACCCGCACCGCCACGTCGGCGCGCGAGCGGGAGCGCGACGAGCAGCTCGCCCAGGCGATCCGGACCACTGCCGCTGTCAGGGTGGAGATGACGTGCACGTACGGTTTCGACAAGAACCAGGCTGCGGCGCTTGTCCTCGAAGCGCACCCCACCGCCGCTGCTAGTGCTAGTGCTAGTGCTAGTGTTGGTGCTGGTGGTATGGGCGCTGGCGCTGGTGCGGGGTCTGGTCCAGGTGCTGTGGTGGGTGGGGTGGCCGCGGGGGCTGGTACAGACGGACGGGCAGACGGGAAGAACGTGTGGAAGTGGAACGAACCGCCCACATCGCCGCTGATGCGCCACCAGACGCGGCGGAGCGAGGACATGCGTGGTCCACCGCGGCCGCCGCCGTCGCAGCAGCAGCAGCAGCAGCCTGGCAAGGGACACAAACGGGAGCAGTCCCTCCCGGACCTCCCGATGCAGGCGGAGGAGCGGACGATCACGATCGCCAGCATCGAGCGACGCGGGTTCCCCCACCGCCCCAAGGAGAAACCAGGCCAGAAGAACCTACCCGACGGTCTTTGGAAGGGTGCGTTGAACCTGCATTGGTGGATGATCCCCAGTATGCAGTGGGCGGGGTTGAACGTCAAGGTATGTCTCTCTTTCTGCTCGTTTTCTGTTTCTGGCGGAGGCAGATTACTGATTTCGGTGTTGGGTGTTGGTAGTATCATATCACCGTTATTGTCCAGTTTGAGAACCTGGAGTTCAGGCTTAGCAAGCCGTTCCGCGTCGTGGAGCCGCATATCCATCGCCCCGAGGCGCCAATGCCGCCCACGAAGAGAGTGGAGCTTGATGGAGTCATTTAGATAACCACCATCCTTTCGGTGTCGTATCAGAGTTTTCCGGGTTACGGAGGACTTGTTTCCACTTTTTCCGTTTGTTTGGTACGTTTTGTTACGATCGCAGCGCTCGCTCATCTCTTTCATGGCTATTTACGACACAGTTTCGGACCTCGATATAGTCTCCTCGCATATGAATGATACACCCTGTAAACCTGTTTGTACTTATTCGCAGCTGCTGGTCACTTATTCTTTCTCTCTGGCTCGGAATCTACTCTCGACATTCGATGTCTGCTTGCTCGATTTGATACACGCGTTGATAGCAGTCTACCGAAATTTTCACGAATTCAAATGATAACCCAAAAGATGTAATACCAGAAGATTATATTCTCATTTCTGGCCGTAGTGGAAAGACAAAAACAAGCCAGGTATGAGAAATGTAAATGCAAAGCCCCCCATACAAGTACAAAATCGAGTACAACATCGGAGAATGTAGAACCCAACGATGAAGGCGACGTTGAAATGAGTATTCTATTCGTCGTCCTTGCCGGCCTTCTTGCTGGGGAGCAGCTCAGGTGCAATGTGGGGGACAACACCACCCTGCGAGATGACGACGTCGCCAAGGAGCTTGTTCAACTCTTCATCGTTGCGAATCGCGAGCTGGAGATGACGGGGTACGATACTAGAGAGCGATCACACGCGATGAGTCAGCGTACGTCCATTGCCACAAAACCATAGAGTTGGATATCATCACGACTAGGGTAGGGTAGGGCAGGGAAAAAAGGACGATTTTTTTTTTAAACAACGCGACTCACCGTTGTTTCTTGTTATCACGGGCAGCGTTGCCAGCGAGCTCGAGAATCTCAGCGGCGAGGTATTCGAGTACGGCAGCGAGGTAGACGGGGGCACCCGCACCGACACGCTGGGCGTAGTTGCCACGCTTGAGCATACGGTGGATACGACCGACTGGGAACTGGAGACCGGCTTTCGAGGAGCGGGATGCGCCCTTGGACGTCTCGCCTGCTGCGCCTGCCTTGCCGCCAGAGGCCTTTCCGGATTTACCCTTGCCAGACTGAGAGAAGAGGAAAAAAAGGGTGATTTTTAGATGAACGAACCGTGATGACTTGAGGAAAGTTGACTTACCATTTTTTCGTACGGTTGGTTTGGTTGGGTTGGTTGGTTGAGTGGTGAGGTGGGATGCGCTGTGTGCGAGGGCAAAGTAGTTGGGACCAAGATATGACTTGACCCAAACGGCTTATGTTATGAAGGGACTGGTCAGCGTCACGTGAGGAAGAAGGTTCAAACTCCGCCATGACACGCTTTTCTTTATAAGTTGGCCGGGGGTTTGCATCTTGTTCTCTACCCACACCCGCCCGCTTCTACCTACAGTTTTAACCCACCCTCGCACTTTACTACCACACTATGCCCCCGAAGCCAGCATCCACCGCACAAAAGGCGCCTGCCTCCACTGCCGGCAAGGCACCTGCCAAGTCTACCACCGACGGCGCGAAAGCCGCGAAGAAGTTAGTATATATGACTATCGTGGTTTACCTATTTCTGATCTCCTTCCAGAACTGCGAAGAAGGCGGCACCCGCCTCTGGCGAGGACAAGAAGAAGCGTAAGCGCTCTCGTAAGGAGACTTACTCATCCTACATCTACAAAGGTGCGCTGCCTCCCGCCGCAACGTCTGCATTTTCTCATTTGGCGCCCTTCCCCTTCAGTCCTCAAGCAGGTCCATCCTGATACGGGTATCTCGAACAAGGCCATGGCCATCCTTAACTCGTTTGTCAACGACATCTTCGAGCGTATCGCCACCGAGGCTTCCAAGCTCGCATCCTATTCCAAAAAATCGACCATCTCGTCCCGTGAGATCCAGACCTCGGTCCGCCTCATCCTGCCTGGTGAGCTTTCCAAGCATGCGATTTCCGAGGGCACCAAGTCGGTCACCAAGTTCTCTTCGAGCGGCAAGTGACAACCAGATTGGAGTTTCGATTTGTTGGTATTTTATCGCCTGTATTTGCTAGTTTGTATAACAATGCTTCCTTCATTGGGTGGTCGTCCATGGCGTATATATATCTATACATACAGGCCGTCACAGCCTAGCTCATTTGAGCATGTAACCTGTTCGAAGTCTGCAGAAACGGAACAACCCCCCTAAGTTCCATTTCGATCTTGGGTTACAATTGTGGCTGTCATGAGTTCTGCTTCTGTTATTCAATTGCAAAGCATCTATCTAGAAGCTACAAGGTCTGTGACCTTCGAATCGCCTGACGCCTTGCAAGCCGACTGGTGGCCATAGAGTAACATTCTTCAAGAGATAGCGGAGTTAAGTGGAGAAACCTGAAACTGGCGCTCGCCTATGACCACAATCACGTGGAGTTGACTTCCTCAGACCTGAGACATCCATGGAACAAACAAAGCCGCAACTTTACTTGGCCCCAATGATATGTCCGCCACCATTTGGTGCTTCCTCGTTGGAGGTCCCAATATCTTTCCTGTCGATATCGATGCAACAAAGACAGTGGGCCATCTGAAAATCAAAATCAAAGAGGGGAACCCCGTGGACCTGAAAA
>Ga0307515_10009894_pt1 | contig 18364 bp, 22 predicted proteins | sample 17_EM_MG_FD_194513 | JGI IMG/M metagenome (GOLD analysis project Ga0307515, IMG submission 194513) | Populus trichocarpa ectomycorrhiza microbial communities from riparian zone in the Pacific Northwest, United States - 17_EM | ecosystem: Host-associated > Plants > Roots > Unclassified | place...
ACAGGTAGAAAATCTCCCACATACATCCGATCATCTCGGTTAAATATATTGAGCCCACGGATGCTTTGGTACAAGGAACGGACTATCAAGTCGTCGAGGCGACTGGATCATCGGAGAGAACCTCCACCGTGTGACCGATTCCGATCTTGAACGGACATATACTTCCACGACGTCTAGGGTGCCTGTGGGCCCTCAGCGCGTCGAATGCCAGTCAGCTTCACGAACGAGAGTCGAAGTAGCAAACGAGGCGAGCATTGATTGGACTTAGTTGCAATTACGGCTTGAACTGCACGACATTGAGGGTGCTGTTTCACGACGAATGCAGACTCGACGACACGCTCGATTGACACGTTGAGCGGGCGGGGTAGTCACACGTGGTCAGTAACACATACAACCTAGGTAGCGCGGTGAAGCCTCTACAGGCTTGGAGACGAGGTCTGAGATCTGACGCTTTGCGCGTTTCCGGCGTTCACAAGCTCGGGTGCACTGTACGGGATCTGGTGATGCACAGTATACTCCGCTGGTGGATTGAAGGGGCCGAAGTGAACAACCCGATGACTAACTATTCCTGATGCATTGGCTGACGATGGGGAGCTCCTCGTTTGAAACGGTACCACTTGTCATGTTCATCAACCCTGTATGTTTGGAGCAGGTCACGAACACAAATGATGACATCACCCACAACTCGTTGCCGACTCCTCAGGATAAATCCCCCCAAACCATTGGTCCCTCCTTCCACATGTCTTCTCCTTCTTCCGAGGTCGTTCTCCCACATTGGTTGGAACGTTGACCACGCATTGTCGCATCGGGACCTTTGCGCTACATAACCAAGAAAAATCAGCAGAAACGGTCGCTGAAGTGGAACGTATGTGAGAAGGGGGGCTCGAAAGGGGTAGTGTAATTAACTAACCTTTTGAGTTTTGCCCTCCGGTCTAGCAATGCTTCCGACAGTCGACCGTCCCTCTTCGCAGCTTTGAGCTATAAAGTGGGAAAGTCAGCGCCGACCAGGCAAACTACTGCCTCACACTCACCTCTTTCTTGTCTAAGCCGGATACCACCGACCTGCCTGCACCCCACGCCTGGTGGACTTTACTACGAAGATGAGATGTAGGGTGGGATAGCAATGGGGTGCAGCAGGTGGTAACTTACTTCGTAGAGGCTTCGTCGATTATTGTATCACCCATTATACCCTCCTTCTTTTTCTTCCCTTCAGCGTGAGCTTCCTGCTTGTACTTGTGCTGGATCTTTACCCAGAACCTCTCACGGAAGCCCACCACCTCGCTATCTCCACGTAGCTGTAGCGCACCTCCGGCGACCTCGTCGACGCTGAGGTACTTCTCGTAGACGTTCATGAAAGCGACCATCCCGTCGGGGAGAATAACAGGTGTCCATTCCTCCTGCGGTCCCCTAGCTTCTCGATCAGCAGCGACAAGTCCATGCTTGTCACAAGACAAGAATTTCCCTTCTCCGGTACCTGTCCGCAAGTTGATGGTAGGTGAACCGGCGACGCGAGTGGTGACCCAAACCTGAGATACCTCGGTTGGAGTGTGATCCTTAAGGTTGATCTCCTCCTCGTCCTCGCCCTTAGTGATGGCGTGTAGGATAACCTTTCTTCGAGTAGAGTCGTAGGTGACACAGAGGGGTGATGGGTCCGAGGGATGCACCAAGAACGTTGGGCCACGGATCTCGAGAGGATCCTCTGGGAGAACCCAACTCTCGGGGGCGCGGTCCTCGTCATCTTTGCGTCGTCTAGCATTCCGTTCGCCGTCTTCTCCCTCGTCTCTCTTCCGCTTCTTCTTCGTCTTCTCGCCCTTGAATTTCAACTTCGTCGACCGGACGGCGGGCGTGGAGGACATGGTGCAAGACAGGGATCAAATGCGGATTCCCACGATAACGAGACTGATCGGCCACCCAATCCCACACTGCCCAAGCCAGCTGCGCGTACTGAGCTTCTTACACCTCAGCTTGTGACCTTCACCACCCCAGTTTCTTTCTTATAGCGATGTAAGTTATCCATCGACCCTCCAATCTCCCAGACTAACTCCGCTCCTCTAGGTGGCCTTCGGGAGGGGGAGGCCGCCCAAGAGCGAACCCGTATGAGGACGATGAAGTCCACTATCCAACCCGGCCAGTTGACAAGGACAAAGCGGAGGGCGAGCTGGTAGTTCACATCAAGAAGGCCACCAACCCCGAAGAGAGCGCTCCAAAACAGAAACACGTCAGAAGTGAGTGGACGTGATGCTTGCGGACAGGTCTCGGCTTATCGTGTCCGCTTTTTAGAATGCATCGTATACACCTGGGATTACCATAGCTCCATCTCATTCTGGACGGGACTGCGCGTTCAACCAATCTTGTCCGATGAAGTCCAAACGTTCAAGGCCCTGATCACCGCACACAAGGTCATCCAAGAAGGACATCCGGTCGTGCGTCCCATTGGGTACCGTCGATTGAAACAACTCTAAACCCGATACACAGACCATCAAGGAAGCTCATGGGCAAACTGGCTGGTTAGAGACTTGTGCCAGGACAATCGGTCATGATTCTGCCCGAGGTCAGTGTTAATCGGCCATCGCGGGATTTCTCCCTCTGACCTCCAAATCGTCCGACAGGCTATGGTCCCCTCATCCGTACCTATGTCCAGTTCGTCCTGGCAAAACTCAGGTTCCATCGTCTTCGGCCAGAGTTCAACGGTCTGTTTGAGTACGAGGAATACATCACATTGAAGGGAATCGATGATCCCAATGAAGGGTATTTTAGTCAGTTCAGGATCCCCGTTTCTTGTGCTAACCTGGTTTCAGCTACGAAACCATTTCGGATTTGATGGGCCTGCAGGACCAAATAGACTCGTTCCAGAGGATGATTTTTGCCCATTTCGGTCAATCTATCAACAATGAATGCCGGATAAGCGCGCTCGTGCCTCTTGTTAAGGAGAGCTGGGGTATTTACAGGTTTATCACCAGCATGTTGAGAGCCATGCATAGGCGTAGGTTCCATCCCGCGCTTCTTAGATGGCTCATCTGATGATGGATCCACCAAAGGGACCAACGACCACGAAGCACTCGAACCTCTGAGAGGCCGATACTCTTCCCAACATCATAACCTCCGCAAATTCTATTATGAATGTTCTAACCTCAAATACCTCACCGGACTTATCAATGTTCCCAAGCTCGCTCAGGTACGGACTATGGCCAGCTCCTTCGGTTTTCCCTGACCCAGAGCTTGTGTAGGAACCACCGAACCTCCTTGATAGTGGTGATGTCCCCAACCTGCCCGCACGTCCCACCACGGTGAAGGCAAAGACTCCCCCTCCAGCCACTCCAGTCGCCAGTGCCGCAGAAATTGATGAGCAGGCCCGCATGCTCAAACAATATGAGCAACAACAAGCCGCGTTGCGTGCGGCTCAGGAGGAGGAAGCGAGGAAACGCTCTGAACTCGAGGCACAGCAACAGCGTGAGTTTGAACAGAGACAGTTGCTGCAACAGGAGCAAGAGAGGCAGGCGCTGGAGCAGCTGAGACAACAGCAAACAATGCAGTTTAGCAACCAGGCGGCTGAACAGGTTCACTCCCTGGAACGAGAAATCCTGGCGCTAAGGGGACAGTTCGACCGAGATCAACTTATGCTGGAGCAGTATGACCGAGTACGATGCCCATCCTTTCTTTGGTAATCATCATGCTCACAGAAATCGGACTTTCAGAGGGTTAAGGCTCTCGAGCAAGAACTTAACACCGCGGCCGTCAACGTTGGATCCCAATTGACATCCAAGGACGAATTGATCAGGCAGCTGCAAGAACAAGTCAACGTTTGGCGGAACAAGTATGAAGCCCTCGCGAAGCTCTACAGCCAATTGCGAACGGAGCATTTGGATATGTTGTCCAAGTTCAAGCAGTTCCAGCTCAAGGCTAACTCAGCACAAGAGGCCATCGATAAAATGGAGAGGATGGAGAAAAACCTTAACGCGAAGAACCTGGAGTTGGCCGATATGATCCGCGAGCGAGACAGGGCCCGATTCGAGCTGGATAGGCAGAAATCCTCCCACAAGGACGAACTCGATAGGCTCCGGCGGGAGATTAACTTCGCGAACGAGCGCGCCGAGGATGCCACCAGGTCCAAGAGCTCCGAAGTCTCTCACGTTCTGTCGAAGTACAATAGGCAGATCCAGGAACTCGAAGACTCGCTTCGTGTAGGTTTTTGAGAGGTGATACCGCATGGTCGGGATGCTTACGATACTTCTGGTTCCACAGGCCAAACAAATCCAGATCGACGATTTGTTCAGCAAGTTGGACAATTCATCGGCGGACTTGGAGCGGTTACGTGATGAGAAGGACCAGGAGATTGCTATCCTCCAGGAGGGAATGGACAGCACTATCCGGCAGCTTTCCGATGCTCAACAGGTAAGGACGCCTCGATCCGCCACTAGGTTTTGATCTTACATGTTCATAGACGCAAGGCATTACGATGGAAGCCACAAACGCACAAGTCGATACCCTTATTCTCGATAACAGGAAGAAGATGAATCAGATCATCGGTAGGCGCTTTTCTCTGACAACCTGATATCTGCTGACTGATCGGCCATCAGACTCTATCCTCCAGGCCTGCGTTCACAAAGTAGACGAGGCCATCTACGAGCTTGAATCGCCGACCCAGGCCGGTAACTTGAACTCAACGCCAGAGTACACCCTGTCTATGATCGAGAAAGCGACAAACAATGCCACCGAGTTCGCAACCGTATTCCTTCTCTACCTCGGCGGTGAGGTCGGTGGTGACCACGTCGAAGTCATTAAGACCGCAAACGAGCTCGCTCAATCACTCTCTGACGTATTAATTAACGCCAAAGGTGTCACCCGTCTCGTCAGCGACGATGCCTCCGAGAAGTTGGTGTCCGTTGCCAGGAGTGCTGGAGACACCGGCCTTCGCCTATTCCTCAATCTCCAGTCTTACAAACTCGATCTGCTCCAGTCCCCGCAACGCAAAGATATAGCCATGAGGAACAATTCCGAAGTCCGGAGCGCTTTACTTCGGTTATCAGAGACGGTGGACAGCCTTGTGCCGAAGGGTGGAAAGGCCGGCGCTCTGAAGACCAGCGGTGATCTAGGAGACCTCGTCGAACAGGAGATGTTGGGTGCCGCTCGTGCGATTGAGGAAGCTACCGAACGCCTCCAACAACTCATGTCCCGACCTCGTGACTCCTCCCGGTACAACGCCGTCGACCTGCAGGTCCACGATTCCATCCTTAACGCAGCTATGGCGATCACAAGCGCCATCGCCCGGCTTATCAAGGCCGCTACCGACAGTCAGCAGGAGATCGTCGCCCAGGGCAAGGGATCCAGCACAAGTCAACAGTTCTACAAGAAGCACAATAGGTGGACGGAAGGTCTAATCTCCGCTGCGCGATCAGTCGCGTTCGCAACCAATCTGCTGATCGAGAGCGCCGACGGCGTGATCTCCGGTACCCATTCCTTGGAGCAACTTATCGTCGCTTCGAATGAGGTCGCGGCTGCGACGGCACAGCTCGTCGCCGCCTCGCGTGTCAAGGCTAATCTGATGTCGAAGACGCAGGAGAAGTTGGAGTTGGCTGCCAAGGCTGTGACAGAGGCGTGCAAGGCGTTGGTAAAACAGGTCAAAGCCGTGACCGCGAAACAGGCTATGGCGGAAGATATGGATTATAGCAAGATGGCGGATATGGAGTTCAAGAAGACGGAGTTGGAGCAGCAGGCAGAGATCCTCAGGCTGGAGAAGAACCTCGGCGCTGCTCGTCACAGGTTGGGACAGATAAGGCGCGCTGGGTATCACCAGTACGAGGAGTAGATTAGGGCAGCCTTTCTTTTCGCATTATTTTTCCGAATTGTCCGTGCGCTTTATATTTACTCCCATTTACAGAGCAATGATTCCATAACCTTTGTGCGTGTAAAAATGGAAACCTTTATACAAGCCCTCGTTCCCAACGAAGTCGGGTAAAACCTCGAGTGAAGACCGTGAAAGGTAGCGGAAGGTTTTTGGGGGGAACGTAAAACCTGCAGACATAGGAGGTGTGACAGAGGAATGAATAACAGAGGGAGCGAATGGGTGAGGGGAGGGCAGAATTAGGAAACGACATACCATGACGAAGCAGAAAGCGAAGCGTATGAAAACAGAAGAATAATTATGGTATGGTAGATGCAAGGAGGAACTATGGTACACGAACACCCAGCGGAGCATGGAATCCAAAAATGCCAAGGATGAAGAAGGAACAAAGAACGGGGTGGAATAACGTATGCGGCACTGGGTAGAAACGATGGCTAGCGGGGTGTTGGTCGCCTAGCCAGGGCCCTCCGCGCTCAGCGTCCTGATGGTATCGAATGAGCTGTTTTCACGCCCCAGATCCAGGAAACTGTCGTCGATTGACGATACCGATGTACTCCGTTGGTGGATATCACCACCGATCACAACTTGAACCCTCACCCTCGCGTCGGCCTCTGAATCGTCATATATATCGAGGAAGGAGGGTTTCTTCATGATTCCCTTGATCGGAGGATCATTCTTGAACACGGGGGGCGGAGATTTCGGTGATGAAAGAGGGGACGATCGGGATGACGTTGACCGACTCGAGGCCGAGACCGATGTGAGATTTCGTCGCAGGGGAGGAGGTGAAAGTGGCTGTATATGGACTACGCTCCCACGGTCGCCCGAACCCGTCGTGTTCTTCAGGTTTGTGGTAAACCTGGGTCGCGGCCGAGGAGGCGGTGTGAGTCCGCCGAGTGGCTGATTTGGTTCAATCCCAAAAGTTGATTCGATCCCCATCGAAATAGCCGACTGCGAGGACGAGACAAAGGTCGATGGACTGCGCTTGATCGAGAAATTCGAGTCCATATGAGTGAGATTACCGGAGCCCGTCCGTGGCCGATAGCCTGGATGCTGCTGTTGATCAAAGAACGAGAGCGTCGAGCCAGTTTCTACCTTGTCGGAAAATACGATCTTGTCTGAGAGTGTGCTGGAGAAGACTGTGGATGTAGAGACGATGGAATCCGTCCACGAGTTCTTCTTCGGCGGGGAATAATTGCCGAAACCAAACTCCTCAAAGGGTGGAGGGTTAGCGGGCAACGGTGAACCGAGTTCCGAAGGACCGGTATGGTCGGAAGGGCTTGTAGACACTTCCGACTCATCGTTCTCCAACATCTCCTCCAATTTCAGCAGCTGGGCCGTAGATAAGATCTGTTGCGGTCCCGCATCCTGTGACTGAGCATCCACGGATTGTGGGAAGTGAGATATAGTTGTGGGGCTGCTTGTGAGATCGTCGTAGAACGTTGACGTGGCCGGTAACATCATCGACTCTGCGCCAGGAGATCCGAAGGGATTGGTGAAGCGTGGCGGCGAACTCTCATCCAGCCTATCAAGCTCGGAAGGCGGGATGATAAGCGACCCAGTGTCATCATCGAAGGTGAAGGTAGCCGCGTGAGAGGTAGAACCTCGGCGTATTGATCCGGGCAAGAATCGTCGCTTCGAGAGGGAAGCTGCACTCTCCCGCTTCTCCTTCTGCCGGTCCTTCTCCTTATCTTTCGGTGAATCCATTGATTGCGAAACAGGTGTTTCGCTAGGGGTGAACGAGGTGGCGTGTCTCAGGGACGGCAGGGGAGGCACAGGAACTCGCGGGTGATGGAACGACCGTTGCTTCTTCAGGAACTTACTTGATCCCAACACATCATCCACGCTGAGACACTGATCGTCAGGATATTCTGGAGGACGTCCTGTGAGTTTGTTCTGAAACTGGAGAGATGGTTGCGAAGGCATCTTCTTAAGCGAGCCGAGACGGTCGTCAGCTGTTGCGGGCCGCCGGGAGAGAGTTGGGCTGAGCGCTCCGCGTAGAACCCGAGTCGGAGATCTCGTCCCAGGTTCAGAGGGAGTTTTAGCTTGATCGCGGATGCTCTGCAGACGCTTATCCTCCATACACGCGGTCCTGGACATTGGCCCATACTCGGATATGCTGGAGGCGAATGAAAGACTGGAAGAGGAAGACCCCGGATCCGAAGGTGAACCATCAGTGTTAGGCAACACAAGGTACTTGAGGCAAGGGACCGGGGGTAACTCTTGTGATGGGGGTGATGTCTCGGGAGGTGTGATGATGGATCGCGAGAACGAGGGCTGGCGACTCAGCGAAGGTCGGTCCACGTCCTTCCTTAAGGAAGGTCGTATGCCAGTGGTGTCGGTCATACCCCTTGGACGAGTGCGTGGACGGGGCCCGTCAGTGCTTTTGCTCTTCGACCGATCGTGGGTTGCTGAGGTTGGAGCGGTGACTAGAGCGGTGATAGCGGGACTGGGGGTGGAGACGTCATTCATGGACACCTTCCGTAACCGTGTATTCAATACATCCGACTGTGCTCTGTGAAGCGAATGTGAAAAGGCGATCGGAAAGTGATGTGCGGGGTAGAATGACTCACCTAACGGTCATAGTAGGCCTGCTAGCCATAGGTCGCGGACTCGATGACGCAGATTCGGATATAAATCGTTCCCGGATGAGCCGAGGATTAGCGGTGTGAGGTCGTCTGTATGCTGTCCGAGGCGAAACAGAAGAAACGAGAGCATCTCTGCTCAGAGGTGTATCAGGGAGGACACTGAACTGGTCCAAGTCCTGAAGCTCTTTGGGCGAGGAGAGCACTACCCCAGTCGTAGAGGAAAAAGGGTCTGCATCCACAAGTGTCTTCTGGTACGATGAGTTCAAGTCCGAAGGGGTCTTTGGTTCGATAGAACACTCCTCGGTTATGGTAACAGCAGATACAGCTTTCGAGGATGGTCGCGACATCAGTGGCCCGTAAGGCTCGACGGGGTTGGGTGGTGGGATAATGAGCGGAGCGGGGGCCTTCGGTGGCTCCTGGATTGCAATTGCATGGGCATTCTTCTTGGGTCTTAGTCGGATAGCGGAGGCGAAGCTGCCAAACATGGAGGACGGCTTTGGTGGCTGATCAGGGATGAGTCCGTCTGCCTGCAAAGCAGAGTACGTGCAGGATAGTGCCGTAGGCTCTGGCCGCTTTTCCTTGGTTAATCTTGGGGAAGGCTTTGAGCGAAACCACCAGGGACTGGATGTCGGCGAGTGGAAGTATGGGGTATTCATAGATACGTTGGAACAGACGGCGAAAGGTGTCTAGGAGACCTTGCCGTCGGCTGAAAGACTGTACAATCAAACGTCGTCGGAAAGAAATGGACGCAGGTTATGTGGAGGAGGGGTGGGACATGGGTGTCGGCCGTTGTCTCTGGGGAGAGAGAAGGGCGTGGGACAACCCTAGTCGAGCAACGGGTTACGTCCAGAGTGTCTGATTGCCATCAACTCGCTAAGGAAAGAGACAGAGACTACGGTAGTTGCAGGGTTTCCAGCTGGAAATTTACCCTATCCAGAAAAGCAAATCTAATACATGCGTCGGTGTCAATAGCCACGTAGTGTGGGATAACAAATGGTCAAGGCTACCAATTTATGACATTCGTGCCCCTCCTCTCACGTTTCACTCACCCGAGCTCAGCCCACACATCCTCTGTACCCCTCTCCTGCGCCGCTTGGACCGCCCGCGGCATCGGACTGGCAGCATTCGAAGTTGGGTGACGGTCCGGGGCATCAAAGAGCACACCATCTCTGATGAGTGGCCTTCCCAATTCATTTTCGTCGTCATCACCTTCAATATCAATATCCAGGTTCGCCCGGCCATTCCTCAGGTCGATTGGTTTCGGGCGAGAAAATATCGAATTCCCGGATCTGCGTGCCGAATAACGAACGTTCAGCGACCAATCACACGGGCCAGAAGGCTGCCGATCAGTGGCAGGTACACTCACTGCCGCACCACAGACGCCAGCCGGACGAATTGAAGTACGTTCCGCGCGACGAGCAGCAGCGTATCGAACAGCTCTTCTTCTTTACTGGTAGAGCCACACTTGGCGAAGAATATAACGAGGATCGTTATCGCACATATCAGGGTGATGATGAGGTCCAGGATGTTAAACGGAGACTTCCAAAATTGCTGCGTTCCCAGCCGTAAGGCACGTAAGTCTCCTTGATAAGCGATTGGCAGGCTGGTTCCGAGCAATCCAACTCACCCGTCCGAACGCGACGAAACGGATTGCGACTTCGACAATCATGCTGGTGTTGATGATGATTTCGAGAATGTAGAACGCCAACCCAGGGCAACCATCCGTTATGCTCAACGCGATAGTCGTCACGGAGAGGGCGGTCATAGACAAATAGAGAATGATGTACACTCTTGAGTGCACGAATCGGTTGGCAATGCCCTGAGTAATCTCCTTCTTCGTCAGGGCGTATATCGACCGGGTTGGGCTGCCAAAGTCCTGGTGTTGGTCAACCGGAGGATATCATGCATAGACAGAGGGAGAGTGGGAACGAACATTGGCTCTGCTGGAGAATCCAGCTCATCGTTGTCGAGAAATCGCTCCCTGTCTGGATCCGTGGACATGTTGGTCGACGCACGGCCTTGGGGTGAAGCGGCTGCGAGGATGAGGGTAACCGGTGAACACGATGAGGCACGTGACTCTTAACCTTTGCCGGCCACCATCATCATCGGCTGCGCACCTCATCTCAACCCACTGTCCTCAACGTGCTCTGTGCTCATTACCTCTGCGAGAATAGTTCAAGATGGGTGGCGGCGACTTGAATATGAAAAAGTCCTGGCACCCGCTCCTGTTGAAGAATCAGGAGCGGGTCTGGCTCGAAGAGAAGAAAGCTGTACGTTCTGCCCTCATTCTCCTGCCTACGTGACTCACGACCACCGCGTTAGCTCGAGGAGAAAAAGAAGTTTGACCAACTCCGGAAGGAGAAGGAAGAGGAACGACAGCTCCAAGAACTTCAACGCCTTCAAGAGGAACAAACAGGGAAGAAACGGCAGGAGAAACTAGAATGGATGTATTCTACACCAGCGACGGGGAGCGGACCCTCAGCAAACGATCTTGAGGACTATTTGTTGGGGAAGAAGAGGGTTGATAAGATCCTTACGGGGGATGAGAATGACAAGGTGAGTTTACTTCCGGTACGTCGCAACGCGGTGATTAATTCACATTCAAAGGTTGGGGCTTCGCACAAGAATTTTATCGCAATACAGTTCGCAAATACTGTACGGGATACCGCCGCTAAAATCCGGGAAGATCCCCTGCTCGCAATCAAGCAACAGGAACAGGCTGCTTACCAAGCTCTGATGTCCAACCCATTGCGACTGAAACAGCTTCAGGAGAAGAACGGCATCAAGGCGAAGAAGGACAAGAAGGAGAAAAGGAAACACAAGGAAAAGGGTAAACATAGATCGGACGACCGCTCTCGAAGCCGGGAGAGAACTCGTTATCGTTCACGGTCACGGTCACCTCACCACCGTTCGCGGGACGACTACTCGCGTTCCCAGCGTTCACCCAGTCCCTATTCTCGTCACTCAAGGCGAAGATCACCTTCGTATTCGCCCAGAAGCGACCATCGACGCAGGCGGGATCGCAGTGTTGGCGATTCCCCCCGACGGCGGAGATCAGAAGACGACGTGCTGCAATGGCCGCGTTCTGACGAGTCCGACGAGATTCCCTCTTCCCGGAGGTACGATGACAGGTCTAAATCAGGCTACGACGACCGGAAGCGACAGCGGAGTCAAAGTCCGCGCCGGTGGGCACCACCACCGAAGAGGTCGAGGGCTAGCCCGCCTGCCCCAACCACCCAAACCCAACCAGTGGACAACCGTGCTGCGAGGCTGGCTGCGATGTCGTCGAATGCCACGGAGATGTCGAGTGAGCGTCAGGACCACCTGAAGAAGCTCCTTGAACAGGAGAAGCGCGAACTAGAGTTGGAGCAGGAACTTCGTGCTAAATCCAAGGGGATGGGCGGGTTCTTGAGCCAGGAACAGAAGAAGGTATTTGGTGGTTCTGGAGACCTCGAGGAGAGGTTGCGACGCGGACGTGCCGGCCTCGTTTCTCGTATCGATTAGTTACCATTGTGCTACGGACTGTGTTACCGGAGTTCCGTTCGGCCAATCAATGTTGTGCGTTTAAAATTGCCAGAACACATGGCTTCCACGCCCCCAGCGAAGGGAGGAACGACTTTGCCCACCTCAGTCTATACCCAACAGAAACCCACCTGGCGAGGGCCCTTCCAGGATGACCTTCACTATCTCGGCAGTGAAGGAGCTCATTGAGAGGGAGGCCAACTTCTACCGCATCCACCTCTTATTCTTTACCTTTGTACCGCTCGTTCTGAGCGGGATATTCTACGCCGCCAATGGCAGATACCCCATACGTAAGAGTCCTGGAGACTTTTTCATCGTGCAAGGAGCTGGGTTCAGCTAATGGAATCATAGCCTATGTCGATTGCTTGTTCCTATGCTATTCCGCCTTGACCGTGACCGGTCTTTCGACAGTCAACCTTAGCACCTGTACCGGTTTTCAGCAAGCGTTGCTGTTCATCCAGATGGCTCTGGGGAATATAGTGGGTTTTCTAGGTTCTATCCATCCAGGCTCTTCTGATACGTAGCTGTCGTGTCGTCAAGACAACTGTGTCGTGGATTATGGTCCTCATCCGCAAACAATACTTCAAGAAGCACTGCGAAATGGTCATGCGCGAATACCAGGCGAAACATCGGGCACGCGGGGTCTGGAACAGCCTTGCAAAACGTTCATTCCGACGGACCGTGTCTAAAGCTCCCGGGGTGCAACTCAAAGGCCCGACAGGCGAAGAGGAGCCGATGTCTCCTGAGGAACCCGTCGTAGCCACAGGTGAGGGCATTGTTGCCGCGTTGGTCGGCGGAGCGGGAGTTGGTATTGGCGTTGGTATTGGTCACAAAGCGTTTCAAGACGCGGCGTTAGACGGACGTACCGTCAGCGGCCCCCTTGAGAACGTCCTACCGGATCGAGAGCCCGTCAAACAAGGCGTAGTAGCCGATGCACATTCGTTCACGTCCTCCCCTCGATCTGTCGTCGCTTCACTTCGACCGGTGTCCCCTGCCTCTCGGAATGGGGCCATTGGCGTCAGGTGGGATGAACAATCACCCAAGCCCCACCAGGCTAGGGTAGATAGGAACTACATGCGGAAGCGAGCGAGTATGTCCACTTGGTCCTTGCGGTCGCTTCAGATTACACTGACGACCATAGCAGCTCGTCAGTTCACGCTGATGACGCAGAACACTGATGTTTCAGGCCCCCCAAGGCGGAAAGACCAAGATATGGGAGGTTTCCCTGGACCAATCGAACTATTCCAACGTCTTATACACACGAACGCTTTTGGTTCCATCGACCGCACGTGGAACAGGATCGTGACCGATTGGCGGACCCATAGACAGCGTCGCTACCTGTCGTGGCTCCCTGACAGTATCGACGGGCTCATCGTCGGACATAATTCGGAGTTCAACACTGACGAGCTGACGGACGAACAACTTGAGCGTCTTGGCGGTATTGAGTACCGTGCCCTCCGTTTCTTGAGTTACTTCGTACCCGCAGTAAGTGTCTAGTTGGTAGAGATTGGCCCTCACTGATCGCTCGTACACTTCAAGTATTTCGTGGCGTTCAACCTTATACCTATAGTCATCATTATACCTTGGTTGCAAACGAGGTCCACGTATGACGATGTCTTTGCGAATCAACCAAGACTTGTTCCCAAGCCGTGGTTTACTGCCTTGTAAGTGTCGAATTTTGGGGCCCTACCGAGTCGTTCCATTAACCCCACAAAGCCAAGTGATCGGCGCGTATACAGGAGGAGGGATGTCACTGGTAGACGCAGGGATGGTACCCTTCCAGAAAGCCTACGTGATGATCTGTAAGTGAAGGTTAGCTGTCCGAGAAGTGGGCATCACGTAACCCCGTGACCAAAAAGTCTTGATGATTCTCGCCATCCTTGCTGGAAATCACGGATTGGTACGTTTTCGTTTTTTTTTCCCAATCGGAACTAACTGCCCGCCTGGATTCCAGCCAATTTTGTGCGCCTTTTTGCTATTCGGTAGTGAATTTTGGGCTGACCGCCCCGTTTTACTTTAGCCTCAGATTCATCATGTCAGTTTTCCATTCGGTCGCCTTCTGTTAATATGACTAAGCGTTTGATGTAGCTGGATCTGTACTAAGGTTGTCCCGGAGAATTCACATGCCGACCATGCATTGCACTTCTTGCTAGACCACCCTCGACGGTAAGCACCTCCCTTGATCCCCGTGGTTCTACCGTTGACCTGTGGCGTTCTGTTCGCTCAAGGTGTTTCATTTACTTGTTCCCATCTCATGTCACCTGGTTTTTGCTTGCGACTCTGGTCTTGTTCACGTATGTTTCCGCGGGAGTATTTTTTAGCCACGATGCTGACTAAAGATTGTTAAGGGGGATCGAATGGACTTCGTTCAAGGTCCTGAACATCGGATTACCAGCTCTGGATGCACTAGCGCCAGGCGACCAGGCGGTTGCGGGCATATTCCAGTCGTTCGCTGTGCGAGCGTCTGGTTTTCCCATCATCTCCATTTCTTCCTTGGCGCCATCGTTCCAGTCCGTCCCCTCCGCACTCGCCCTGCTGATTCGGGTCCTCACGCGTTACGGTCCACCGACAGATTCCTTTGTGTTGTCATGATGTACATCGCGGTCTTCCCGGTACGAGCACCCCGTGCGAGATAACGATCGGAATCTAGACTGAAGATCGATTTCACAGGTTGCGATGAGCATTCGATCAACCAACGTGTTCGTCCCTTCGTTGGCATCTGCAGGCCTGACGGCTAATATTGCTCTACATCGTAGGTACGAGGAGAGGAGTCTTGGCGTCTTCGAGGTTGGTCCTGAGAGCGACGAGGAGGAGCCGGTGATAAAGGAGGGGGGATCCAGGAGCGAGAGAGTCGGTCGATACTTCCACTGGCATCTTCGACGCCAAGTTGCGTTCGACATCTGGTGGCTGGTGGGTGACTTGACATTTTCTCCGGCCTTCTTACTGAATCCGCTGCAATCAGGTGTGGGGGATTTTCTTTGTCTGTATCATAGAACGGGGAAGGATCATGGATGATGAAAATGCTCCGTGGTTCAATCTTTTTCGGATCAGTAAGATAATTTTTTGTCCGCCTCGTTCACAGTAAAAACTTACGGGGTGCTAGTTTTTGAGATGGTCTCCGCGTTCGGAGGCATCGGATTGACGCTGGGAATACCGACTGATAATTTCTCGTTCAGCGGCGCTCTAAAACCCCTGTCCAAACTGATTATATGCATTATCATGCTTCGGGGTAGGCATCGTGGGTTACCCCTCGCCATCGACCGGGCTAGTAGGTGCTTTCGTTTCCAGTCCAGAGTAATGGTCTGACCCCCCTCCCCCTTGTAGTTCTACTTCCGAGTGAACTTATACCGAACAAGACGACTGAAGCTGGTGAAATTCAGACCCCAGCAGAGCTACAGAACATCGAAGTGGAGAAAACGTCCGGGCCGATGAACCAGAGAGTTACCCCGACGAGTGTTGTGTAGGCTCCCTGACGACGCCCCCTTTCTTATCTCTCCCCATCCCTAGACTTGACCGGGTATTGTTGACTTTTATGGGACACTTGTTGATTTTTGATGATACCTAATCGCTAATGTATACAACTGCTTACTGATCTGTGTGAGTGTATTTCGCGGAAGCACGGGGTGCCATGGGCGCTTGAGACTCGGTTTGATAAGCGACGCGACCGAGTTCACATCAAAATTTCGTCCGATTCCAAACGTTGTCCCAAACTCTCTTCACACTCCCAGCCCGGCACGCAAGAGCAGGACCTTGTACCCGACCCCCACGACTCAACCTGCAGCTTTATGGCCTCTCGCCATGCCTTTGTAACTCTTATTACTTCAGACTCATATCTTCCAGGCGCGCTCACTCTCGCAGCCGCCCTTCGCGATATCCATCCCACACCCGCTGCAGAACCGGAAGTCGATTTTCAAACAACATGCTTAGTCACCCCGGAAACCGTCGACGTCTCGTCGATAAAACTCCTTAGAGGCGCATTCGACATCGTCATCGGGGTCGAGACTATAGACGATGAGGACAGGAAGAGGTTGGAACTGCTTGGTAAGTCTCGCTGTTCTATTTCAGAGGCGAAGGCGGTTGCGCCGCGGCAGCCAAGCGGTCTGGTGGACTAGGAAGCGGATCTCTAAGGCCCTCCAATGGGACTATACCCCCGTTTTGCGGCCCCCTCCCCCCGATGCGTGTTACGACAAGCCACCAGAGCGTTCGGGAACCCGAGGGCCAATGGAACTTCGTCTCTAAACCAAACCCGGCTGATATCGAGCCGTTCACTCCGAGCCGATTCTGACCCTCTCTTGTAGGACGGCCCGATCTCGGAGCAGCTCTCACCAAAATTCACGCATTCAGACTCATCCAGTTCACCAAGGTCATCTACCTCGATTCCGATGTCTTACCCATCCGTCCCATCTCGCACTTGTTCACTCTGGACCACGAGTTTTCTGCGGTACCAGACGTCGGCTGGCCGGACATTTTCAATTCTGGGGTGATGGTTTTCTCACCCGGGGAAGACAAGTTCAGGGAGATCATGGATCTGCTTAAGGAGAAGGGATCTTGGGATGGAGCAGACCAGGGGTTGTTGAATGAGTGGCGAGGAACTAACTGGAATAGGCTCAGCTTTACGTACAACACCACCCCAACGGCAGCCTACACGTACGTCTTTCCTCTTTTTTCTGCTCGAGAGAAGGACGTAATTTTGCTTGGGAAAAGATACGCTCCTGCCTATGAACGGTTTGGCCCCAAAATATCCGCAATTCACTTTATCGGGGCTAACAAACCTTGGCATTCTATTCTCTCCCGCCCACCCGGCGCACTCTACTCCCTCAGCAAGCAAACGGATGGCGGACAGGTGTACGACTATGATTCGCTTGTCGATCGTTGGTATTCAGGTTCGTTCTGATTTGGGGTCCCCACTGTATTGTCGCGTGATTGAATGTTGATCACATAGTTTACGACCGGCACTATCGCTCCGATACCATCCCAACCACTCCATTCGAAATTCAACAATACGATTCGGTCTGGAATCTGGATGGTGATCTTGGAGCCGGTTTCACGACGACAGCTGTGTCCCGAGCTAGCTTCAACCTGGAAGAACTTCGGAAGATAGCTGTCGATGGATGGTCTCGACTTCGTTCGACCTCCGTCAATCGTTCTGGCGAAGGACAATACCTGTCTATGCCCCTCGAGGGTCGCATTGATCTCATGCGACCCAAGAAGCCAGAACCTGTTCGGGAGGAGCCACCCGTCCCAGAGATAGTGGTTGTAGCGGATGCTTCTCCCCAACCACTCCATATTGATCTGGATACCTCATCGACACCCCGTGCTAGCTCGCCTGTCAGGATGGCAACACTTCCTACCCCAAGCCCTAGCCAAATCCCTCCCACTCCTTACCATCCACCACTTTCTTTACCGCCCTCTCCCCTCTCTCCCCTCTCTCCCGGCCAGCAACAATCTCAGCAGCAGACCAGATTTGGACAATTCCTAGTCTCGCCCCCTCAACACGGTGCCCCAGACAGCGATCAGTTCGACGAGTTCGACACGCACGCAGCTGATGCTCGCGAACATCATTGGTCGCATCACTCAAGTCGGCAGCACCGTCATCACATATCCCACCGCCAGAGAAACCTTTATCACGATCCCAACCGAAGACACCAGAATGGTGATGCTGGAGATGAGTATTTCCGACCCACGAACCTCCTTACTGTCTTCAACCAAGCTCGTGACGATGCGCAATCTTCTGAAGGGGATGTAGCAAACGAGGAATATCCATTCCCGCCTCGTAGAAAGCGTCAAACACCCGTCTCACCTCTTGTAGTAGCATGGAGTCCCGCGGTAGAGCCACCCCCCAAGGCACAACCGGTGCTGTCTTCAGTCTTACCCGAGCCATATTACCCTAATATATGGGACAAGGCTCCCAGCAAGCTTCACGATGCAACGCACCAGTACTTGGAGAGTCGATACGCCGACGCTTCTGTGTCCACGGGCGACAGCGGGACGTCCACTCCAAGCCCGTTCTATAGGCCCCCCTTGCCAGGAGGGATTCCAGAGAGCCTTGTTCGTGAAGGTCATTATTTGAATGTTATAGGGCCCATCACTGGACAAGAACCTTCGCCGACGCCTGATCGTTCAAAGGTGGCTCCTATCTTCCCGTGGGAGGAGAAACCTCGTATTCTTCCAGGGAGAGTTTTCCCGTCAACAGACACGCCACCCCCCGGTGACTTCCTTGCCCAGAATATCGGAAGTCCCGTCACCCTCTTCAACGGAGATCTCCCTGGTTCACCTTCCCTTGGGTTCGGTGCACATCGATCTCCCCCCGTTAATATCCCCGTCTCGTTGGCGTACAAGAATGCGTGGGATGTAGAACCGAACATTCAGAAGTACGCCTCGAAGCTCGCGCGACCCGAACAAAACGCTCCTCGGA